>Ga0315915_1003385_pt1 | contig 20259 bp, 17 predicted proteins | sample MpolbnodulesMG_FD_207738 | JGI IMG/M metagenome (GOLD analysis project Ga0315915, IMG submission 207738) | Medicago polymorpha root nodule microbial communities from Los Angeles, California, United States - branched nodules | ecosystem: Host-associated > Plants > Roots > Nodule | place: USA... | reverse complement strand
AATTGTTGTGATAGCTAGCTACTCTATTTATAGTTTACAATGACTTAAGTCCTAAGAAATATAACACTAGAATGTTCCACAAGAAACCAAAGACTTTTAGGTCAGAAGTAAACTAATAGGTAGTTTGTCCATGAAGGAGAAGCAGCAAAAGAGCATCCTGAAGGTTGGCACGGCCGTGCTGCTGGTGGCACGGGCCGTGCCAAGTTACTGACTTAGGGAGTGACATATTTTTGTCTCATATTTCGTATTTTCATCCCGAATCAGCTCCTAATCCTCTTTCTTTTGCTCCAGGACTCAATCTGTCAGATATTTGTTCCTGAAATATAATAACCTGCAATTGAAGTAAAATAATATTAAATAAAACGAAATCAAATCTAAATAAAACAGACTCAAATAATATATTAAAAGCACTAATTTATTGACTCATCAACTATCATAAAAATCATTTTTATAAGATTTGAAACCCTTACACTTGAATTCCTTGCATTTAAAAAAAAACAGATTTTGGAAAAGCTACCTGAAATAGATTTTCATTTTGAGGCTAAGGGTGCGTTTGTTTTAGCTTTTAAAAAAATAGATTTTGTGTTAAAAGAATCTAGAGATTAATTTGTAGAGATTTTAAAAAAAATCTGAAGTTATTTCTATTTGCCTACTACCCATAAAAATCTATTTTTTTTTTAAAGAAAATTAGTTTTAACATGTACATTTGTTACCTCCTTATATTTTAAAAAAATAGATTTTGAGAAAAGTTAATCCTAATAGCTTTTCATTTTAGGGTCAAAATAGATTTTTTTTTATAAAATAATTTTTCTGAAAATTCAAAACAAACACTTAAAAATGGAAAAAGTGATTTTTTTAAAGAAAAAAATAGATTTTTTTTTTTGAAAAAAATCCAAAACAAACGCACCCTAAAAATGATTTTTTTAGCACAGTTGATTTTTTAAAAATCCAAAACAAACCCAACAAAAATTTAAAAAGTGATTTTTTAGTTAAAAGTTAAAAAAATCCAAAACAAAAAGGCCCTTAGCCTCAAAATGAAAAACTATTTCAAGTAGCTTTTCCAAAATCTATTTTTTTTTTTAAACATATGGAACTCAAGTGTAAGAGCTTCAAATCTAAAAAAAAAAGATTTTTATGATTGTAAACAAACAGAAATAGCTTTAGATTTTTTTTAAAAATCTCTAGATCCTTTTAACTCAATTTTTTTTTTTTAAAAGCTAAAACAAACAGATCCTATGTCTTGCTACATCTCACGCTCATGTTGAGGATCAACCATGCCTAGATCATCAAGGTAGAATAACAAATTTTAAACTAAATAGTTTTAGATTAATCGATAAAACCTCGTATTTACAGTATACATAAATAAGTAAATTAGGTTTTATATTTTGAAAAATAATAAGCCATATTGCATGTTACTACAAATTAGGGTTAAAGGAAAAAAATATATTTGTTCTTTTTAAAAAATTAAACTTTTTTTATTCACGAAAAAATATGATAATTTTTTTTCTACATTTAAAAATAGGCAAAATTATTTTAAAGGCCTTTTATTTTATTTATTTGTGATACTTATCCAATAATATTCATCGTAAGAGATCGACAGTATATACTTTTCGTTTTTTCTTTTTTTATTATAGATTGGTTAAAAATCCACGGTGGTTTTATAAGTTTTTTAAATTCACTTTTTCCATGATGAAATATAAATAAAAATGATAGTTAAAAGATCAATGTAGGTTTTAAAAATTTACCCCTTTTTTTTCAAAAATATAATTTGACCCTTCAAAATTTTTCGTAAATTTATAAATTAACCCAAAATTTAAATTTTCAAATTTGGTTAAAAAAAACAAAATTTGCAATAGTTGCTAAAGAATGTTGACAATGAAATTTTTGATCACTCTATTCATATAAAAATATTTAAAAATGAAGACAGTTTAATTGAATCATTTAAATTGTCGAGAATTCTAAATTTCTCAATTATCTTATCCAAACACACTATTAAAGTGCATAAAATAAGTCATTTTCATGTTAGTCTCTAATGAACTAAAACAATATTTCTTATAATTTAAGAATTAAATTGAAGTTTGTCAAAAAAGAAAAGAATTATATTAAAGTTAAGAGTTGAACTTGTTCTTCCAACTACCCGGCGCCAAAACTACCACCATTTTCAATTTCCCTTACTTTTCATTTCTTCATCGTGATTCGAAGAAGAAAGCAAAAAATGCCAGATTCAGAGTCAAATTCAGATGTTTTCAGTGTTCGAATTGTCTCCATAGACCATTACATGGCATCGCCAATCCCCGCCATCGATATCTCTCACAGCACCTTCCATCGTATGTATCACACTAAACCCTAATTCTTTTCACTAAACTCTCTAACAACAAAATCACACCGATTTAACCTTCATTTTGTGTTTACTATTTTTTACACTAACTTAGGTGGAAAAGTGAACGAAGTTCCTGTAATTAGAGTTTATGGTTCTACTCCTGCTGGCCAGAAAACTTGCTTGCACATTCATGGAGTAAGTTTCCATTTCAATTTTTGTTATATTAAACAATTTTTGCTTTTTAACTGATTCGATAGTTAGTTATATCCAACACGTGTCAGTGTTCGACATATAATTATGCCATTTTCTATTACCGGTGTCAACGTGTCAGTGTCGTTCATGTCCCTGCTTCATTTACTTAAATCTTATTTACCACTTGGTGCCAGTGCTAGCAATTTTGTAATCATAAACAAGATTTTAAGTTGTTGTCACTATCGCGTCTAAATCTTGATACAGTAGCTTAGATAAAGAGATTTTCAACTTCATCTTTGATTGTAGATCATTGTTTAAAATCTTTGTGATAAATGCAACTAGATAGTTTCAATTTTTATTATTATTATTATTATTATTATTATTATTTTTTATGATATACAAAGTTGTTACTATTTTATTATCTTTCATATTGTATTATGCTTCAATTTTAATTGTTCGTCTATTATTCTTTGTAGGCTTTACCTTATTTATATGTGCCGTGTTCAGATATACCACTCCAACTAGACCAAGAAGGTAACATCAAGTCATATGTCATGGTCCCCGTTTTTGTTCAGTATTCTATATTTATACTTGAAATTTATGTCAAATTTTGGTTTAGTTACTCATTGCATAGAAGATTTTTCCTTGATGTTATACAGGTGATGCATACACCTACACGGTAGCTGCTTCTCTCGAGAAAGCCTTGAAGGTATCTTTGGATGAGTTAGAAAGGGTTTTTTTGCATTATTAGATAAACTTTCTTATGTTAAAGATGTGATGCCAAATTTTGATTTTTTACAGCTTAAAGGCAGTACTGGTTCATCGAGACAACATGTACATGGCTGCAGCCTTGTCCGAGCAAGGAAATTTTATGGCTATTGCTCATTTGAAGAGTTTTTTGTAAAGATTTACCTGTATCCGGATGTGTATACAATTTTTTATTCTTTTTGCAATATGTTTTCACATGCACAGTTGCACATCCCACAAGCCACTTGTATGTATAAGCTACGATGATAGCATGTCTAAATTATTGGAACACTTCTTACCGTAAAAGGGTAAGCCTTGACTGGTTCATATAGATATTATCCTCAAGATGTCTCTCGTGCAGCAAATCTTCTCTTGGTAATACTCATGTAGCTTGCTGCTTGTAACGTGTCATCATTTTGTTCTGAATACTTCAAATTTTGTTGATTATTAGAAAATCTATTTTGAAACTAGTACATCTTCGTTTGATGGTACAGAGAATAAGCTTTCATCATGTCATTTGCTTTTCAGGCTGGTGCTGTTCTTAATAAAAGTTTACAGCCTCACGAATCACATATTCCCTTTATTCTTCAGTTTCTGGTATGTACTCTCATTCGAGAATTTGGTATAACTGAAACTTATTATAGTTTATGTGCAACTAAACATGATATACAATTTTCTGTTTAAATTAGTCATTGTTCTTTACATTGCATTATCGACACCCTGAATTTTACTCATCTGGCTGCATTCAGCCACTAAATTTGTTCAATCAAATTTTATGTTTTCTTTTACCCTATTGTTTCTATGATTGGGATTGGCTTGGATGGGTTTGGAACATCCAGATACTGTCTTGAGCTTGGGTGATATGTTATTTATGAATTGTGATACATTTAAGTTACCACTATCTTATGATTAATTAAATTTCTGTCAATTGTACATGTTAAGTGTCCTTTTCCCCCGGTAATGTTATATAAATTTTGTGCCGTAGTTGTTGTCTTCTTTAATTGTGAAAACGCACTGTGTATGTCGACCAGTGTTCTCTCATTTGATTGCCTGAGTGAAAAATTCTTCAGCACATGTTTGCTTAGTTTTGTCTAGTGCCGGTCAATAGACTTTGTTTTGTTATGTTAGGTTGATTACAACTTGTATGGCATGGGTCATTTACATCTATCAAAGATGAGGTTTCGCCATCCCATGCCGGATTCTATTCACAAGAAGTCAGACATCAATAGCCAGCACAGAAAGGTAAATTGACTTGCATGTTTTCCAAGTTAAACATCTCTCTAACTTTGTTTTTATGTTTGACTACCGTAATGTTACTGTTTGACAATATGTTCCCTATATTTGATGTCATAATCTTTTCATTAGGCAGATCCAGGTGCTGAGGCATGTTTAGAGTCAAAAATATGGATGTCTTCCATGATCTCATTCGACTGGATGTGGTTACTCCCTAGTGAATCTGGTGGTTCATCAAATGACAAGGCTCACAGTCCTAAGCGTCAAAGCATCTGTGAGCTTGAAGGAGATACTTCTGTAGATGGTTTGTCTAGTTTCATGGCCATACCGACACACAAATACAAATAATGGACTCTTCTGCTACTATTATTCTTCTGATTATGATATGTCTGTTTTGCAGAGATTCTTAATCAGCAGTTGAAAATGTTTTCATCTCTCTCACAATCAAGCTCAAATGTCAACATGGTTCAATCACTTGTACCAATATGGGAGGTAACCCTGTTAATCTGTTTTTCTATGTCTATTTTACATGTTACATTGTCAATGTCTGAGTTTTTCTAAATTAGTTGTTCTGCAATGTTTCAGGAACAGCGAAAACGGTCGGGGATTCACGAGGCTACAATGCTTTCTGATTCTGGTAAACCACTACCAGAAGATGTCATGAAACTTCTCTCATCTGGTCTTGACTTTGAGAAAAAACTTATTCAATTGTGCAGTGAAGCCGAGACCACTTTATCTTGCACTCCTTTTGAGAAGGAACTCAGGTACATGTACAGCCAATGCTGGTGGAAAATTTATTATATCTTATCTTACATATGAAGACCCAACAAGCCTTGAAATGTTACAGAGAAACAGACATAATCGGCTCAGCATCGCCACCAGCTTCATTGTGTGAAAATGCCAAATTGCTTGAGGAAGGGACCGACACAAGTCTCAAGTTGTTGAAAATTGGTCAAATGGAATCAGCTGAAAAGATTGAAATGTTGGACATAAAGGCAATAGCTTTATCCAGTATTTTTCCTCTATGTATATCAAGACACTTTCGTTATAATTCTTACCTTTTTTTTAACTCGATAACCTTCAGGAGTAGGGTAGTATTAGTTTGTAGTGTTTATTTTATAGACGGTGAGTGTGTTTTCTTCTTATTATGGATGATCATGATATATTGTGAATTTTTCCAAAGGGTTTAGAATTTAGATTAATCAATTTATGACACTATTAATCTTTGATATTCTTTTACGCAATTTGGTCTATTGAAGTTTTATCGTTCATTTCTGTATTTAATGTTTTCTAGGATGCTGATATGGAAGCACAAAATCTTCTTAAGTGGCTTGCAACTTCTCAAGCCACAGAGGATATAAACTCCGATGATGAACTTGCTTGTGAAACAATCCTGAGTCCCTTGCCACCTGCTGCAACAATTGATAAGATGTTGGAGAAAGCAAATATGGCGTATGAGAGAGAGTCCCAGCAGGAGTGTCAGGATATTCTAGATTCAATTGATGATATGCTTGAGTTAGACCTGCCAAAGAAAAAGCCTTCTCATTCCTTTGATCACAATTGTCCGATTGACGCTTTACCAGACAATATGATACCTCAAGTTGATGGTTCTAACGATGATGAATTCTCAAGTCCATGCGCTAGTTTGGCTGAAATCTCTTCTGCAGTTGAGATAAACAGTGAACACAAAAGAGCTTCTGAGCACCACTTACTGCACAATACTGACACAAGTACAGTCAACACAGATAAAAGGAATAGGCAATGGGGGTCTTTGCCTTTTTCCATGACCGGGAAGGTTAATAATGATGGAGAGCATGCTACCTCACAAGTGGCTCATCTGTTTGAACGAGAAACGGAAGATTCTGCTCTGTCAGATTACTTAACCAGGAATGAGGTTAAAAATAATACATATATTAAAAGAAATGTTGGAGAAGGTGCCTCAGATTCAAAAGAAGTACATAGTTTGGTTAACTGCTCATTAAGGGACTTGATGAGGAGAAAGCGGTCCTATCGAGTTGAACATGACGAACGAGAATCTGGAACTGCAAAGAAGCTTAATTTGGACAGGCATGGGGGGACAAAAACATGCCTTTGGCCAAAACTTGAATTGGAAACAATGCAAACCGATGAAGTAGAAAAAGAACTCCAGAAAAATTCTGATCATGAAGTGAGAAGTCGTGAAAATTTAGTGTGTCGGAAACAGTCGCTTCCATCAGGCAGTGACAGTTTTTTGAATATATCAAAAGATGAATGTTTAGGTCAACATGAAAGGGAGTATCTAGAAGCAAGTATGGTGTTGAAGAATTCCGCAAATCAAAGTTCTTCTTCAATGCATGAATGGCCGGTCCTGCTTGAAACTTCACATTCTGTTGATTCCATAGACAAATCTGTGGCTTGCAGAGAGAAAAACACCAAGGATAGAACAACTTATGAAAAACATGTAGTTTCTGATGCCTATACCCCAAATCCCTCTTTAGACACTCAGTTGAGAACTGATGATGATCATAAAGTCAGAGCTCCTGAGAGGTGTCAGCAAACTGATTCTGTTGCTTCAGGTAGTAGACAAAACTCATTAGTCGATGACGAAGTGTCGGGCAAAAGTAAGTGCATTGATAAAACTTCTAGTGGTAGCATATTTTTTGTGCAGCATGATCAGATGAAGTCTTACGAGCATGCTGTGGGAAAAAGTGCTGCAAGTGATGCAAGAGTATTTCTTAGTGAAAAGGTTGATAATCAAAAGCTGGATAAAAATTTGCTGTGCAAGACTGTTGGCTCAGAACCCATTGTTGATGACCTAAAGAGTAATCACATGAAATTAACTGAAGTGGTCATAGGCAATAGCTCTTTGGTTGACAAGAATCTTGAAAGTAATTTGTCCTTGCCAACCTACCCGAATAATTTACATTTGGACGAGGATGATGAAATGCCAGGTTTAAACTATACCTTCTTTAACTCTCCACACCTCCTTTTTGTAAATTTGTCTTTCTGTTTGTTATAGGTTGAAATTTGAATGGATTTTGGATATGTTTTTCATTAGAGACATTTTGGTGAATATATGATTCACTCTAGTGCTTTTTTTTAAACAAAAGTGCCTCTTTTGTGCTAACTTATGTATTAATTAGCTGTCAGTCAGCCTTTGTTACTATTTTTTAGGATACAAAACTTGCCATTCTGTGGAATAGCCAGCCTTTGTTACTATTTTTTAGGATACAAAACTTGCCATTCTGTGGAATAGCCAGTATACAGAAGTTTAAAGGAAACAAAGATTATGCTTTTATGCTGTTCTAGGTGTCCAGAGGTCCAATCATTTAAGAAACGTTTATAGATGATATCCCTTTCTTATATCGAGTGCCAATTTATTTGGAATTACGGTGTTGTTAATAATTTGATTTTAACTATTTATAGAAATTCGATAGAAAAATTTTCTTTTCACTTCCGGGTGGCTCCTTTTGGCATTGCTTTTCCTGGAAGACACATGGGTCTGGCATGAAAGGGGCTATATGGAATGAGCCACCTTTGCCGTGGAAATCCTCAGGCGAGCAAAACATTACAAACTGCTATCATTTCATTCATTGTCTCTCTCCTATTGGGCCTAGAGATTTGTATTTTTCAATGTCCATTTTTGTCATATACACATGTTTAGATGCGTGACAATGAATTTTGGTAACTTGATTTAACCAGGAAGTAAGACATTTTGTGAAATTATGAAATTCCTTAACTTAATGTTATATGTTGTGTAACTTGATGTTATATGTTATAGTAGGATAAGACTTGGTTATTTTAGCTTGTTATGTCTTCTTCCATATCCTCTAGTCTGATCTTACTGGATTTTGATGAAACTTCTCATGCGCTTGTGTTTAATTCTTGAAGGGAACGCTCTGGATGTTTTTCTTCCTATTTCTGCAAGGAATTCCCAGAAACAGAAGGAACCTTGGAACAAGTGTGTTACTATTGAAACCCCCAGATCCTCTGGGACAAAAGGTGTTTCCACTTACTATCAAAATGATGGCTCTCACCTATACCTATTAACACCTAATATTTTGCCTCCTTCTGCTGGTTCTGTGCAAAGATGGCTATTTTGTGATGAAAGAGGTACATATATACTATAACATATATGCATTTCATAGCTGATCAGAGATTTGTTTTTACCCATTTCACTTACTCTAGGAAATTCACTAAAGAAATAAAAAAAAATTGCCCTTCATATTTCAAGGGTAGAGTATTTTTTACTTTTAGAAAAATGATTTGAAAATTTGAATTGGTCTATAAATGGTCCATTGGCACATTTTCTAGCAAAATGTTGATTTTTGTTTAGGCAGTTTATTATTATTATTATTATTAATTTTTTTTTTATATAAAAAATTGGGGAAGGGGGAAGTTTTTATTAATTAAAGAGCACTAATGACCATTTTACAACTGTCCCAGAGGGGATTTGAACCCAGTACCTTTAGGTGAGAAGGCTAAACTTCTACCACTGACCTTGCACCTTAAGTGTGAGATAGACCCAAATGTGAACAACGGTATTTATGTCTAGTTCAGACACTGCTCTGAATTTTGGTGATTAAAGTGAGCTTGTTTTACAAGGTTTTATTTGTACAGACTATAGAGTAACATAATAACTTAATATGATAACAAATAACGATACATCACAGAACTAAAGTCTGTAACAACAGGACTAGCAGAAATATACCTACATGTCTAATGATTATGAGAAGGTAATACCTGAATCCGGTTATACTAATCTTCTCTATCCTGGGTATATTCGTGATCAAATGCATCAAGAACCTGATGCGGAGGACCGGGATGTACCTCAATGCACTTCTGGACCTCTTCTTAGGCATACTCCTGATCAAATGCGTCAAGAACCTGGTGCAAAGGACAAGGACATATCTAAATGCGCCTCTGGACCTACTCTTAGGCCTGAGCTGCATCAAGATACAGAAAAGAAGCTTCCATGCATTAGTGAAGGACAAACAGAAAGAATAAAAGCATATATGGATCGCTCTCGAGATATTTCTCAGATATCAGGCCCTGGTGAGAAATCAAGTTTTACCCCTCTAAGTCAAATTGGATTTCAGGATCCGGCAAGTGTTGGCCATGGACAACAATTGACATTACTTAGTATAGAGGTATTGGACATAGTATTGTCATAATTTTCTTCTATTTTATTTACAGAAAATATGTGACAATGTCTTCTAGATTTTTTTTATGCCTCTGAGATTTCAATATCTGGTTCTGGTTTGAAGACCTTATTTTAGGTATATAACAACTTTTTCCTAGCATTTTGTAAGAATTTGATTCTTAATATTGGGTGACAGTCACACTCTCTCTCTCACTCACATACAGAAAAAAAAAACATCAATTCATCAATCCCCATTATCAGTCGTGCTTCGAAAGTGATGCTGTTGATAACTCAATAGCTAACTGCACTGTTAATTTATTCTTAGGTTAATGCTTTCTTTTATATTAGTCATTAGCCTGTTTTTATTGTTGTTAGATTCTATGTGGCAATCCATGATCATGCTTCTTTTGTTATCAAATTAGTATGTTGTAGTTATAGTTCTCCACTTCCAGATTCTTATACATTATTTTTGAGTGATATTTATTAAAACCCAAAGATACTAATCACTGTTACCTTCTGAGACCTGTTCTTGCAACAAGTGATCAGTATCATTTTTGTTCTAGGAAATGGGGCATCTATTTTGCTTTTATTGCTTGTTAGTGAAGATTACATGTTTTACTTGTTTTATGTTTTAATTATATCTTAAAACTTCAAATAAGTTTCTTTTGTTGTCTTTTTTAGTTGACATTTCTATAGTCTTGGCATTCACGTCGGTCTGATTTGATTGCAACATTGGTAGGTGCTTGCAGAATCTAGAGGAGACCTTTTACCTGATCCTCAATTTGATGGCGTAAATATTGTAGCTCTTGGTTTTCAGAACGATTGTGATGCTACTATTGAAGTTCTAGTTCTTTTGCATAGTAAATTTGTACCTTGTCAGAGGTATGGTAATGTCTCCTTATGTCATTGGTTACTCATTTTCTTTCTTAATTGGTTTTCATTGGTGGAAAATTTTATCCACCGGTGAAATATACGCTGCATTTCTTGCATGCTCATCTTATGCTTTCAAAATTACTATTCATGCTTAATCTTGATTGGTTTGCAGAAGTCTTGATGGTCTATCAGACTGCAAAGTACTGAACTTCACTGATGAAAAGCACCTGCTTAAAGAATTCACGAAGATTGTGTCTTCATCCGACCCAGATATATTGATGGGTTGGGAAATTCAAGGGAGTTCTCTTGGTTTTCTAGCAGAAAGGGCTTCACATCTTGGTTTTGGATTACTTAATGATTTGTCTCGCACTCCCTCTAATTCTTGGATTAATTCTCAAGACATCAAAACATCTGAGAAAAGTATCTTGGAACCGGACATCCCAGATACTCCTAGTCTAGATTGTTGCGCACCAGAAAGTTCAATAATTGAGGATGAATGGGGACGGACACATGCTAGCGGAGTTCATGTTGGTGGAAGAATTGTCCTTAACTTATGGAGATTGATTCGTGGAGAAGTTAAGCTGAATTTGTATTCAGTTGAAGCTGTTGCTGAAGCTGTATTGAGGCGGAAAGTTCCTTCACTTAAACACAATGTGCTGACAAAGTGGTTTTCAAGGGGTCCAGGGCAAGCAAGATATCAGTGTATCAAATATATTGTGGACAGAGCAAAGCTGAACCTTGAGATATTAAACCAACTTGATATGGTACAGTAGCATTACAAGTTTATTGCCAATAGACATATATTTGCTGCTTGTTTTGGCTATGCTACAAGCAGAGTCTATTTTTTAGGCTTGTTTGGGTGCATTGAAATCTCAAAACTTATTTACAATTACTTTTGAATTTTTTCATGAGTTATTTTAAGCTTGTTTCTTTGAAGTTAATGGATGATGATTCAACAATAACGCCAATTAAGACTTCCCCACTAGGTGGGTTGGTTACATAGATCAATCAACACCATAATGCTTGTGATGTATTAAGTCTAGAGATAAATCACTTGCCTCTAAATCTCTCTTTATAGTTTGTCCTATAGTGTTTTTTCTTTTGGATTTCCCACTACCTCTAACTGTTGTTGGACTATTTACCATTTGGCCAAAACATTCATTACTAATACCTACTCCGTCCGTTGTTTATCTTTTGATGTTTTAGCTCTTGGCACAAGTCTTAAGGAGTAATTATAGTATATAAATATTTGTATGTTTTGGACTAAATGTCCTTATTATATTCACACGTGATAAGCCAAAGGTCACAACTTCTTTAATAGTTTTATGGTGTGTTTTTCAAAAGGGTAAACTTGGAAAAAAATAATATATTAAATATACTAAAACATCAAAAGATAAAAAAAACGGAGGGAGTAGGTCTTAGTAGTGATATGCTACTGTATTTTGTGGATTCCTTAATTAGCTTTATTGTAATGTTTTTGGTTCAAAAGTAAGTTACATTTACACCTTTTTCTTATTCTCTGAATTATTAGGCTATTGTTATTTCTTATTTATTTTTATTTTGCAGGTGAATCGAACATCAGAACTTGCTCGCGTCTTTGGAATAGACTTCTTTTCTGTTCTTTCTCGAGGCTCACAATACCGTGTTGAATCCATGTTTTTGAGGTTGGCCCACACACAAAACTACGTTGCTATCTCGCCTGGAAATCAACAGGTCCTCTCAAAATTCTCACATTCTCTTCTCTCCTTTTATCAGTGGAAAACTACAATGTTTGTGATCCATCATACCAAGCATAATAAAATTGCATACCATAATGTTATTCTGGATGCATAGACAACAATGAGTTTTACTACCACTAAATACATGTATCCTGTTGTACACCCGTCTTTCTAGGAAGAATTCATTTATGATATGCATTTTTGTAGTTCTCACAGTATCAAATTATTTAAATCACCAAGTTTTTCCTTAGTCAAGTTATTGATATTGTTGTTTGGGCATCGAAACTGACTTTTCCTCTCCCTTATTGATGATTGTTGTTTTTTTGTCATTCTGGTTCTTCTTATAAGTCTATTTAATGTTGTTTTATTCACCTATACCCAAATGGCTGAGCAAATCATCATCGTTGTAGGTTGCTTCTCAACCTGCCATGGAATGCCTTCCCCTAGTAATGGAACCAGAGTCAGGATTTTATTCAGATCCTGTTGTTGTACTTGACTTCCAATCTTTATATCCGTCAATGATAATTGCATACAACCTTTGCTTTTGTACATGTCTTGGCAAAGTTGTGCCATCAAAGACTAATACACTTGGGGTTAGTCCATTTGTACCGGAGCAACATATTCTTCAGGATTTAAAAGATCAAATCTTGCTCACTCCAAATGGTGTTATGTTTGTACCTTCCAAGGTGATTCAGTCAATTCTTTTTTCCTTTGAGCTGTCATGATTTGTGGATAGGATGAATTAACTTTAATCTGTAGAACTGTACAATGCTATCATACAGGTTCAAAGAGGTGTACTTCCCCGCCTATTGGAAGAAATTTTATCAACTAGAATAATGGTAAAACAAGCAATGAAAAAGTTATCTCCTTCAGAGCAAGTCCTTCAGCGGGTATGCATGTGATTTGGAATTAAATATCTTTAAGTCACACCTAGTATGTTTATTAAATACTACTAGTATAATAGTAAATAATTATTGTCCTTTTCACTCTTATTAAGAAAAGTTAGTAGTGTAGTTAATGTGCCTATTTTATGTATGAAGGTACCTAAAATACCCTTTGTATATGTGTAGTAAATTTGGACTTTTCATATTCCAAGGCACTTAGTGGTATTAATTGGAGGTTTATTTGGAAAAGAAGCAATAAATGTATCTAGTAATTTGAAAAGTGGCTTATGTATAGGGACAAATTTTTAGTCCAATAAGTGTTTATATTGAAGGACGGTGGGAGTAATAAATTTATGGAATCTTCATTGTTAAAGTCTCATTTTTCTTTTATAATATTTTTTGCCAATGCTTACATAAAAATAATTTTATGATTCTTTTCTGTCTGGAGGATTTTCTGAATTGAATACATGCTGAAGGTTTTTACCTTCAGGTGTTGCTGCTTTTCATGGACTCAATTGTATCTGCCATGTTCAGTGTATGATACGATTTTTCGAATGCATGTAAATAATTTTACCAAATAGTGCAATTTTGTTTTCAGATATTTAATGCAAGACAGCTTGCTTTGAAGCTCATATCAAATGTAACATATGGTTATACTGCTGCTGGATTTAGTGGTCGCATGCCCTGTGCAGAACTTGCAGACAGCATTGTTCAATGTGGACGCTGTACACTGGAAAAGGCTATATCATTTGTAAATCTACATGAAAAGTGGAATGCTAAAGTTATTTATGGAGATACTGATAGGTAACACTAACCTCTCTTTTATAGAAAGTAATTTTTCTCCTGAACAGAAGTATGCATGCATACAAGGAATTAAGAAACATGATAGAAGTTATGGTCAAAACTTTCTGTCAGGAACTCTTCCCTAGCATTCTTAATTTATATATTGGTGTTCTAATTCTAACACGGGACATTCTTGGCATTTTTATGCTCATGGGTACGATGGTTTTAGGTCAGACTTGCTAAGTAATTGTTTTGCTCTTTTGACCCGATTTTTTTTCTTCTTTCTTTCTCTTAACTGTTGTTTTGTTTGCGATTGTGAACTTTTTCGTTTTCACTACTAAATTAATTATTCTTCAATCTAAAAGAATAAAATACAAGATAGTTATCCTAAAATAATCTAAAATAATTGATAAAATCCCCCAAAGACATTCGATCACCTTAAAATAATTAGTAAAATCCTCATTGAAGTGTTTATGCTTACAGCTGACTTGGATGTTGTAACAATTGAATGATGGCCATTGTTGTATCATCTTCTTTGAAATTGTTATTATTACACCACAGGTAATGTTTACTAAAGTGACTGGTATTAAAAGGATAAATTAGTAAAGTGGGTGTATTTGCTGCAGTATGTTTGTCCTTCTTAAAGGACGCACTGTCAAAGAGGCCTTCCAAATTGGGAGTGAGATTGCTTCTGCTATCACTGCTATGAATCCTAGTCCCGTCACCTTGAAGATGGAGAAAGTTTATCACCCGTGTTTCCTAATTACTAAAAAGCGATATGTTGGCTACAGTTATGAGAACCCCGATCAAATTGAACCTGTTTTTGATGCCAAAGGTATTGAAACAGTACGCAGGGACACATGTGAAGCAGTTGCAAAGATAATGGAGCAGTCTATGAGACTTTTTTTTGAGCACCAGAGTTTATTGGAGGTACACTTGCTTGCATGTTGCGTCTTTCCTGTATAATGTAATATTTTAAAAATGATTTATGATATCTTTGATGATATATAAGCTAATGCATATTTTGTTACTGTCGAGGTATATCTCTGATTTACTTTCCTTTATCTTGTTGATACTTTTTTCTGCATATTTGATCACTTGGATGTTGTATTCATGCATCCTTATCAAGTAAAAAGCCCATCTAATGAATCCTCCACACCAATTTTTCCCCTTTTAGTTTCTCTCCTTGTTGAAACAATTTTTTTTTTGCAAGGAAAAAAATACGAAGAAACACCAGAATTTCATCTGCTTATTCTGGATACTTTATCTGATAAACAACAATATTAGTTTAACTTGAATTCACTATTATCTCTTATTTGCTGCATGCAGGTAAAGACTTATTTGCAGCGTCAATGGAAGAGGATTCTTTCAGGCAGACTTTCCCTTAAGGATTTTATCTTTGCAAAGGAGGTTCGCTTGGGTACCTACAGTGCAAGGATCTCGTCACTTCCTCCTGCTGCAATTGTTGCAACGAAGGCTATGAGGGTTGATCGTAGGGCTGAACCACGTTATGCAGAGAGAATACCTTACGTTGTAATCCATGGAGAGCCTGGAGCCCACCTAGTTGATATGGTTGTGGATCCATTGGAAGTTTTGGCAATTGATTCACCATTCAGAATAAATGATTTATATTACATTAATAAACAAATAATACCGGCTTTACAGCGAGTATTTGGGCTTGCTGGTGCTGACCTGAACCAGTGGTTTGCAGAGATGCCTCGTCCTGTAAGAGAAGCTTCTGTAAAGCATGCATTCACTCCAAACTTCCAACGGACCAGAATTGATTATTACTATCTCTCAAAACATTGTGTACTCTGTGGTGGGTTGGTCCAGGCATCAGCCCGTTTATGCAGTCAATGTTCTGAAAATGAGGTGGCTGCTGCGACGGCAGTGATTGGTAAAACTGCAAAGTTGGAGCAAGAGATGCAACACCTTGTATCTGTAAGTATATTTCAATGTTTTTCATCAATTGTGATCAATGTTTATAAGAAAATGATAGGTTGTTGCATCACTGTTATTAGTATGTAACTCTAAAACATGGGAATTCCAAAATTCATGCTGTTGCTGTATCTGTATTCATGGGTAAGTATGAGGACGTACTAAAATTGTTTTTTGTAATTCTAATCTGATTTATGTAGTAAATTATATATAAAAATTTCCAAAAATTCTTCCTTATTTTTTTATGTTAAATGATAGTTTCTGTTATGCAGATATCCTCTGTCTCAGATTTTAATGATAGTTTCTGTTTTTTCAATTATCTGCCTTGTTTGTTTCCCTAAAAAACCTCTTAGGTTTATTGCTTTGTGATGTTTCCTTTTTGTTCTGGTAATAGTTAATAGGTTTTTCCCTCTCGCAGATATGTCAACATTGTGGAGGCGGTGATAGGCTTCTCGAAAGTGGTGTGAAGTGCATGTCGATTTCGTGCCTGGTGTTTTATGAGAGGCGAAAAGTTCAAAAAGAGCTACTAGCCGCCACCCATGTTGCTGCAGATAAAGGCTACTATCCAAGATGCACGGTAGAATGGTTTTGAAAGCATTTCCTTGCTTGCTTAGTAAAATATTTTAGTAAGTTAAATGTACAGATAGCTACAAATGGTCTTTTCACCCTCTTGTTTTTCTGTTTGGAGTCTAGACAAAAATTCCCTTCCCTTTTCTTTTCCCTCGCTCTAACCTCTCAGTTTTTCATATTGTACACTTAAAGTTTACTGTATACAAATCTTCAAATAAAAATGTGTATGTCTCAAATTTGAAGTTTATGCTATACATTTGTATATTGTTGACTTCATATTTGTGATACACATTGTTAATAAAGGAGACACTCCTAATTGCTGGGAGACATTTAATGATTCCCAGTATTTGTAGTTTGTACATGTAGAGATACACTCCTAATTGCTGGGAGACATTTAACAATTCCCATTATTTGTAGTTTGTACACAAAGTGGTAAAAATATCTTAGTTTTCTGTAACATTCATAGCTTCTGGGATTGGGCTGGTCGAATTAGTTATGGATGCATGAGGTTCCATTTCCAAACTCATTGTCACCATTACAAAAATCTTGTATAGCTGTAATCCAAAATTAATTGTTTTAGGTGTAATGTGATACTTTCATAAGGGTGATTCTGAGTTTTTGTAACACTTGCAATTGCAGTTGTGATATTATTTAGTTATTGTTCAAAAATTACACTGTGTGGGTATATTAATATCAGAAATGATAAACAAACACACAAATTTTGACACAAATACAACACCATGGGCAACTTTGTAATTTCCATTTTAAGTATAACGACAAAAATGAATTTTCAACTGAACATGAAGGGCAATTCTGTAAACTCGCTCTTCTATCTTCTCTGTTTCCCCTACACAGCTCACCCTCGTCTCTTCCAATCTTCTTTCTTCGGGGTCACCGCTGGAACCTCCCCCTTCGCCGCCGATTTATCTATATGTGCCTCCTGTCATCTTTCTTTCATTCTAGTTTTCATAGTCATTTGTCTTTATTTGATTTTGTTTATCTTTCTATGATTTGCGTTTAGTTTAACGACGGTGATTTTAACGACGGCAACAGAGAAAGGTGGTGTGAGATCTGGTCAGTAAGAGAGCTACGAGACAGGGTAGTTTAACGACGGTAATGGCAGCGACAGAGAAAGAAAAGGGATGACAGTGGTGGTGTGAGAGATCAGAGTTGATCGGAGAAGGAGATGGATGGTGGTGGCGCGAACTGAGAAGAAGGCTGATGGTAGTGGTCATCGGCGGTCGATGGTCGGAGAGAGGGAGGAGCAGTGGTTGTTTGGTGGGTTAGAGATGAGAGAGAAAGAAGCAGTAGTGAGGGAGAGAGAAAAGAGAGAAAGAAAAAAAATTATAATAATATTGTATAAAATATGGTGTCTGTATTGTGTTTCAACTTTTGTGTCCAGTTATCATAACTGGATTGACATTTTTGGGTTGAAATTTGATATTAGATGCTATGATGTGGAAGATTTGAAAGGTGATAACATGGGAAAAAATAAAAATTTAAAATTTAAAACAAACGGCTCCATTGAAAATTTTAAATTTTTGAACAGAAGACTATGGATCCTCAGAGCATAGCAGACAAAGTCAAAAGGATTTCTTTCTTTTGGCTGAAATCTAATATGCCCACTTTCGCTATCAGTTACCATGACTGGTTGCGGTATCCTTTAGCTTGTATGGGTGTTATTCTGTAATCTTCATGTTATTTTGTTCCTTTTTTCTTTTCATCTCGTTGTTGTTTTTATTACCGAAGACTTGACATTCTAACTGTTTGGGTGTTTCTTTTTTGCACGCATGTGCGTCTTGAAACACCATTGGTATCTATTATTCCATTTTACCTTGTTAAAAAAAAAATCGGCTCCATAATTCTAACTTCAAATTAGTTAATTTAAACTAATTATAATATAAGTTTTAAATCAACTCATTTCCCTTCCTCAAAAAAAAAAAATCAACTCATTTCCCCTACCAAAATCAACTCATATTTAATCTTTACGTCAATCTTAACAATTCTAATTTAAATTTCAATTAGTAAAATATAGTGATTAAAATAAAAAATAATAAACAATTCTATATGATAAAATTTCATCTACAATATGAACGTTAATTTTTGCTATGATTGAGGTTAACTATGTCTTCATTTGAAAAAACAGACAATGAGCACGTCAGCTTTGTCTCTAGCAATGATTGTGTTACTCTCATTACTACTCCGTAGTTTTGTCTCCAGCAATGTCGAAGCCAAAAGTAATTTTTCAGGGACCAATTTCTTTTGTGTTTATATATATCATTTCTCAAAATAATTATTCATAAAAAATTGTAGGTACATACTACTCCCTCCTCCCTCCTCCCTCCGTCTCTTAAAAATTGACGTTTTAAAAAAAAAAGCTAGCAGAATTATTGTTGCTTTGTAATTTGTGGAATTAAGTAGTTTTTCCAGTTTTGCCCGTGATGCCTTTTACTCCTGATGTATTAGTAACTGCACGCTTCTTTTTGAAAAAAACCATCTTGAGCCATGTGTGAAATTATGTCATTTAATGCTAAGCACAAAGTGAGTCTTTCAAGTATCTTTCCATATTCTCCCCTATAACTACATCATATAGAGAGTAAAAGGACACATCATGCATGGAATAAAAAATCACTCTTCCGATAAGAAGTATAATCTTCCATGACCAACTCATCATTTAAGTAAAAAAGAAAGGAGCTTGATGAAGAAATTGGAGGTATGAAGCACAGGAACTTACAATGACATCACCTTCTATATATGAATATAAATAAATAAACCAAGAATAAAAAATAAAAAATAGTCCACCGCTTCCTAAAAAAGGAGAATAACGTGACATACCATACCTATTGTATCAAATTAAAAATAAAATAAAAACATATGCTAGTATTTAAATTTGGCTCCGGAAAAAATTCTCCCATTTCTGTATCATTCTCCAATAATGTATTATCATTTAAGTCAAAAGAAAAATTATTTGATGAAGAATTTTGATTGATGTCAATCTCAAATTCGGTAGGAATAACATTTTTTTATGGTGGGAACTAGATATCCTTTACATACATAAAGACTAATCTCTTTTAAAAAAAAGATTTAATTGCATGTTTGATCTCTTATGTTGGTCCCTTACATTTTAAAGTTTTTAAGTTGGTTCAAAACGTTATCCATGTTAGAAAAAGTTAGTCCCTTCCGTTACTTAACTGTTTAAAAATTTTGAGTTGACAATATGGGTGATGGAATTTACTTTATTTAAAAAAATTAGTTTTAAAACATTTTTGATTTTTTTTGTTTTATTAAGCTCAATATCTTTTTCTCAATTCTATTCAAACTGGTACCTTTGTTTAAACAAAAGAGATTTTTTACTATATGTAATAGAATCATTTAATGTAACCTAACTTTATTATCTTTAACTAGTAGTGCTAACAACAATCTTTTTCCAACATTTCTCCTAAATACTCACTTCCTTGCCGGTTTAAATCAAGGTGGGTCTTACACTTTGCAAATGGATAGTGAGACGAATGTTAGAGAGTGTGTTGAAAAAAGAGTGTCGCGGACATTCCTCGTCTATAATTAATTAACAATGAATTTAAATTATAAATATTCATCTAACACATAATTTTCCAAAAACAAAAAACACAGTTAATTTTGTAAACAAAATTGCATTTGCATGAATTGTTAAAAATGATGAACTTCACTTTAGAGTGAAGGTTTTGGATTGCATAACATAATAAGTAGGGTTTAAGCATCTCCGGCAGTGTGTTCCGATGCGATAACTCTTCCGGTTAAAACGACAATGTCGTACGGTCGTTTATCTCTTCTTCTTACCAAACGCCGCCTCTTAAACCCTAAAACCCACCATTTCTCAACTTCCCAAAACCCAAACCCTAA
>Ga0315915_1003383_pt1 | contig 20263 bp, 8 predicted proteins | sample MpolbnodulesMG_FD_207738 | JGI IMG/M metagenome (GOLD analysis project Ga0315915, IMG submission 207738) | Medicago polymorpha root nodule microbial communities from Los Angeles, California, United States - branched nodules | ecosystem: Host-associated > Plants > Roots > Nodule | place: USA... | reverse complement strand
TCAATTGCATGTCATTGCTTCTTACTTGGTCTGTTGATAAACTTGAACAACAGTTTCACGACATAAGCAATATTGAGTCTAATACATTTAGTGGCATAACCAAGAGCTGTCAATGATGCTCGTATATTCTATTTTGTCTAACACCACCTCAAGTGTTCTTAAAGAGTTTTACACTTGGATCATAAGGTGTGCCCTTATTCGTTTTTGTAATAAAGGCCTAAAAAAAAATCTACCTTAGAGTAACTCACTTTCCTTCACATTAAATTATTCAGAATAAATAGTCATTTTCGTCTTTGAATATTAACATATAGTCACAATAATCCTTTAACGTATTAAAATTCTAAAATAATCATTGATTGTACATTCCGTTAATGAAAAGATCTTTGACGTGAAATTAGTCATTTAATACTGATAATAACTTTTTTTTTTTTTGAGATTGATTTGATTGTAAGTAAATATTTACTAGAACTGATATGATAATAAGTAAATATATTGAAGAATAAATGTCTCATTATTAACCATTATTAACAAATATTTTACTGTCACATACTATTTTGGAATCTTAATATGTAGAACGACTATTGTGACTACTCGTTACACATTCATAGACATAAATGACTATTTATTAAAATTATTTTCTATCAAAACGGAGAAAATAAGGGATATAATATTTCATAAAAATGTTATTATTTAATTTAATTAAAATTAATATAAAGTGACTATTTTAACCTTAGTTTTTCTCTCAAAAACAAACCTTAGTTTCGATGTGGAGAAAAAAAAAATCAAAATGGGTAAGTTTTAACTTAGGTAGTTGCTTAAAAATAAAAATAAAAAAACTTAGGTGGTTGATTAATTGTAACCTCAGTTTGGATTATAGTTCATTATCATTTGAGTGAGAAGTAGCATAGTTATAGTTATTGCAAACAAAATTGGAATTGCATAGTAGAGCAGAGGAGCGAAGCATTCAATATGAGTTTTCTGTTCGGCAGTAGAAAGACTCCCGCAGGTAATTCTTCAAATTTTCACTTTTAATCAAATGGTTTTTTTTTTTATTTTTATTTTCTCGTTGTGATTATGATTTTGTTGATTGAATTGTTAAAAAAACAATAATTTAATACTGGGTTGTTTCTTATTTGCTTTTCTAGTTTGGAAAATTTTTGACTTTGATTAGGAACTGAGTTTTTTGGTTAATGTGTAGTTTTGGTTTTTGTGATTTTGTTGACAGAGCTTTTGAGGGAGAATAAAAGGATGCTAGATAAGTCTATTAGAGAAATTGAAAGGGAAAGACAAGGGTTGCAGTCTCAAGAAAAGAAATTGATTGTAGAGATTAAGAAGAATGCCAAACAAGGACAAATGGTATTTTTCTATTATGCCTTAGGCTTTCATTACTCGGCTACTCGCGGATTATTTGCTTTTCTATTGTACTTAGTTGTATATTTTGTTGTAGGTTGAATTATGTTTTATTCCCTGCAATTATTGTGTTTTTTGGTTTTAATCCTTGTAAGTTCTTTTGTTTGAGTTTGGTCCCTGCAAATTCAAAAACTATTGTTTTTAGTCTATGATGTCATATGCGGCCCAATATAATACGCCATGTGGCCCGATTAAGTGATGTTAGAGACTCAAAGCAGTTGTTTTTTAATTTGCATGAACTAAAAACAAAAACCACTAATTGTAGGGACTAAAGTCGTATTTAAACCTTTGTTGTATTATATTCGTTTTGGTTTAATTTGAATGTTTTAGTTTCATAATATCAGTGTTATTTGAACTTTAACTAAATTTCAGTTTCAATATTCACTAGCGGTGTTATTAAGGCGAATTTGTAAGGAACTGTGTTGTTAAGGGTAAATTTGTAAAGGAAAAATGTCTAAACAAAATTGATAATTACTTTTAGGGTTATAGGATAGTATACAAGTATAGATTATTTGGAATTCTTAAGTAGTCTCTGTCTGATGAGAAGTTTTTGCTTTTAAGGATTGTGGTTTTTAATATAGTAGGGTGTTGTTATTTGAACAGGTATGTAATATGTTTGGTCTGGTTTGAGTAGTTTCTGAGTTTGATTTCAATTTGTTAGGGTGCTGTGAGGGTTATGGCCAAGGATCTTATCAGAACTCGCCATCAGATTGAAAAGTTTTACAAGCTTAAATCGCAACTTCAGGGTGTTTCTTTGAGAATTCAGGTTTGTTTTGCATAGTATGTTGTGTTTTCTTTGTCCGTAGGTCACCTTTGAAAATTTCTTCATGCTTATTGTGCTCCGAGGATTTTAGCAGATAAGTTGAGGTTATGTGTGTATAGTTATGTACCACTGTGATGCATAGTATTATGTAGCACTAACACTTCTGATCGAAGGCGTGACAAGTTTCCGACATGCGTGGGTATTGGGCACTGACATACACATTCAATTAATTCACTTTTTTTAATTATTGACGTTTCAACGTGTAAGTGTCGTGTACGGTATCCATGTCTCTATCGGTGCGTCATTGCAGATATATAATGAGCCTTGCGCATATACTTTCATGCTCTTTCATACTATGGCAATATCATATACATACTGCAGGGTTCCTGTTTAATTTATAATTTGTAATCTGTAAGATTGATTTATTTATTATAGCTTTTAAAAATGACTTCCTGAGATTAATTGTAGACACTTAAATCCACTCAAGCGATGGGGGACGCTATGAAAGGAGTTACTAAAGCAATGGGTCAAATGAATAGGCAGATGAATCTGCCTTCTTTACAGAAGATAATGCAAGAGTTTGAAAGGCAGAATGAGAAGATGGAACTTGTTTCTGAGGTAATGGAAGATGCAATTGATGATGCTTTAGAAGGTGATGAAGAAGAGGAAGAAACAGAAGATCTTGTGAATCAGGTTCTTGATGAGATCGGAATTGATATCAACTCTGAGGTAAGTTGTTATCATTCTTATTATTGTAAGAAAAAAGTTATTAATAATAGACTAATCCTTTTTGGATAAACAACTTAATTAAGCGCTTATAGCATAAGCGTTTATCATAAAAGTGTTATGTATAATCTGTTTCCATAACAAAAGATAAAATAAAGTCAAATTTCATATAAGCTGTTTTCATAAGCTATCCTAGAGAGCTTATGAAAATAAGCTAAATGCATCTTAAGGATAGGTCATAGGTTGTTTCTATAAGCTCTCTCTTAACAGTTTCACAAGTGCTTATACCAGTAGATAAACACAAATAAGTCAATTCAAACAGGCTCTAAAACGAATGATTGTTCCCCTAGCTTAGAAAGAAGCTGTAACAATAATAATGGAGTGATGATGAATATTTCTTTTGTTCTACGTGCAGCTTTTGAATGCACCTGCATCAACCTCAGCCACTGCGCCAGCAGCAAAGAACATGGTTGCTCAGGCCGAACCAACGGGCAATGATGATGGTGGAATAGATGATGATCTACAGGCTAGGTTAGATAACCTAAGGAAAATGTGATGCGTAGGAATATTTGGATAAGCGTTTCAGAAAAGCATGAAAATAATGATCGTATATGAAATCAGTACGTGTTTTAGTCACGTTTTATTTTCAGGTTTGGAGCTATCTTACTTATGTATGTATAGAGTAAAGCTAAATGTTACACGTTTTCCATGATATATATCAATTTAAAAATTGTGAATCTCTTCTTGATAATTGAAGTGCCTCTTTTATCACATCAAACATTTGAGTTTGCATCAATGTTCTAGTTTCTATGATCATCTAATTACTATAAATTCTTTGTGATTCATAGATCTTATTAGAATTGGTTACGTTTGCTGATCTGACTGGTTTGTTAGAGAAGGAAACGTAGATATATGCATAGGGTATGGTACGTTAAGGTGAAGGCATTCAGAACGATTTTCTGTTATAATCTAAGTGGTTTGGGTTGAGAGAGAATTATCTCTTCTCTGAGGAGCTGTGCTCTGGAATCACAGAGGGTTTTCTTTTCTATAATACACCTCCTTTTCAATTAATAATATAATTTTTTTCTTTTCTTTATATTTGTGTTCCTATCAGATTTATTCATATGTACTTCATAGTAGATAGCTACTGTATGCATCACAGGTTAGTTTTATATGACTTCTATGGTCCAGAAGGAACAAATAGCTAATCATAAATGAGGTTCATTGTAGAAAATTTTAATTAAATTTTTAAATTCAGAAACCATATGTGAGGAACAAGGAGAAAAGTTTTAGTTAAAGAAAAAAAAAACTAGCTATGTCATTGTCACTAGTAGGTTGCTATGAACCAGAATATTCTCAATCCTAGAGTCAACAATTTCCACAGTCCTATGATCATTATTTGTCAATGATCCATTTGGTGAAGTTACTTGATCAATCTGAGAGCGACACAACGGACATCCCAAATGAGAGGCAAGCCACTTATCAATGCAAGATGTATGAAACACATGCTTGCAAGTGTGAAGCTTCCGAACACTTTCGTCTTCTTGAAAAACTGTTAAACAGATAACACATTCAGTTTGGTTTACGTCTTGTGCAGCATCAGCTTCATTGTACAGAAATGTGATTGAATGTGACTCTAAACTCATGCAAGCAGAAAATTTGTCATTAGAAGATATGACAGTTGTAGGAAGATTTGAATCATGATTGGTAAGCCTGCACCATCCTAACATTGTGAGAATGAAAAATGTAAAAGCAATTACTAGTGCTCCAGTGATTATGATCCCAGGGAGAATATACATTTCTTCATATGCTGAAAAAGCCATGAAAAGGAACAGAGTATGTATAAATATATTTATAGAACCGTCTCAGGATAGAGTTGACAGTATCTATGAGCATACAGCAACAACCTATTCGGTCACAACAAAGCTGGAGATGAGTAGACATATTATTAATTTTATGAAGTAATATACTTTTGGAATTTATATGTTTTGGAAAAAGAATGTAACTGGTGTTTTGTGATGGATTAGGATAGAGTAATTGTATTTGTCAAAAAAAAAAGGAAGGAATAATTGTAATTTTGTGATTTTTAGAATTAAATGCATGTCCTCCTTTGATGCTGATGACTACTTCTGGCTATATTGGCTGCCGTACAGGAGGTATCTTTGTCTGTGAAGGGGATTCTGCCTTTCCATTTTGGTGATGATTCCTAAAATTCCCATGATTACATTGGTGGCATCTAATGAATGTTAGAAAGAAAGAAATAAAAAAACTTAGTGAGGCCTACGTTACCCTATTTTGTTTAGGGGATAATTACTCTCTTATGATATCAATCAATCAAAATATAATATACATAGACAACATTAAATGTCAAATATATGAATCAATTTTTTTCTAAAAATAAAAGAGTTAATCTTAATCATAAGGTAACTTTTATGAGAAATAAAATTATGTATTTTTTAATAAAAAAATAAGAAAAATGATGTATATGTGCTTTTATGAGAGATAAAAGACCTAAACGGAAAAAAATAAAGATACAGGATCAAATTGTTACAAATAAATAAGATAAAAGACATCTAACGTAATCTTGTCTATAATTAAATAAAAATTAAAAGTTACCTTATGATTAAAATTGATTTTTTTTATAGAAAAAATTGACTCATTTATTTGACATTTAATGTTGCCAATGTATACTACATTTTGATAGGTTGATATCATGAGGGGATAAATACCCCCTATACAACATAGGGTAATCTAGAAAAAACCAAAAAACTTTCATCTTTTCACCTCTTAATCCTAATAATATGCACAAAGAACACGCTTTCAACGCAATTATTGACGGTAGTTGTAATAAAAATATTTTTTTTTTAAAAATAATTTAGTATGTTTTGATACAAGCCATACAGAATCGGAACCTATGCCTTCTAGCTGCCCTACGGATGAGCCCAAAAGAATGGAATTAAAATCAGGAAGCAACTTCGATAATAACTTTCGTATAAATATAATTTGTTGTTACAAAATTACCTTAATATTTTGACTCTTATTTTCTCTCTTCTTTATTTTTTTTATTTTTACAAAAGTTAACGAACATTTATTATTGTGTGGAATAAGGCACAAATGAGGTAAAAAATTGGCGATGTGTCAAATGATTAAAATGTGTCATAATTATGATTTTGCATGTAGTTAGAGAATAGATAAAACAAAACATGTTTAATTATTCTATAGATTTTAATATTTGAATACTTTTTGCATGCATCAGTTGAACATGATAAAAAGTTCTCCATATTTATCATTTTTTAACATGGGATGTTTTTGTTTAAAGAACATGGGATTAATTAAATATAACTTTTTTTAAAGGTTACACATTTTTTTATCCCTCCAAATATATCAACTTTTAAAAAAATTAGTAAAATGTCTGCACATGTTAGTACAATAAAGAAAAAAAGAATGGATGTACAGGTACGTGTGTGTGAAAAACCATGTATCGCAAATGACCATGTAGTCCATTAAACCAGAGCCATTAAGAAAATGACCAAAGACACAAATAAATTTGTTGGACATTGATTTTAATTTAGTAGTAAAGTAATAGATATCCAACTGCTCTACTTTTTGTGAAAAAAAAAAAGGCTATTACTTTTCTCAGGACGTGTGAAAAACTCATAAGATCGAAAAAGAAACGGTTAAAAACAAATTGCTCCTTTATCTAATTTTATTATTGATTTTTAAAGACCATACATCGCAAATGACCATGATACCCATTAAATTAGGGCCATTGAGAAATTGATCGAGAACACATAAGTACATTTGTTGGACATTTATTTTAATATAGCAGTAGTAGTAGATATCCAACCGCTCCACTTTTTGGTATGGTAAATGACCATATATAGTCGATAAAATTAGTGCCATTAACAAACTGTCTCAAATATTTCCCCCCTTAACGTAAGCCACGTTATAATCCTGAAAGACCTCAAAGTGTGTATATAGTTTAATCTTGATTATTCAGTTTAGAATTGTCTCAAATTTACAGCAAGATATATTTGACGACTGAAGCGGGTAAATGTCGTGACCAATCCTACTGGCTTTAGGAGATACATACGTGTATCATGGAAAAGAGTGTAGTTGAGTATAAAAGCTACTTTCAAGTTTGTCTAGCTTGAATGTAACGAGGTAAGTTAGTCAATGTTGTATATGTGATGAATGATGTTCTGAGCACAACTCCCAGAAATGTATGTTTTTCTTGAAAAAAATGCAAAGAATAAATTATATATTTTTTTCTCGTTACTTGAGGACAAGCAACCATTTAAGTTTGGGTTGTGATGACATGTCATCTTACGTTATTCTTAGCATGTTTTTCAGTGATTTTCAATAGGTTTTACGAACAAAACAGAAGAGTATTAGAGCAATTGCCTATGATTTCGGGACATTTGTAATGTTTTTTTTATTTTTTTTATTTTATATTTGAGTCTGTAATTCTGTTCTTTCTGAAACATAGCAATTTTAAGGTGTTTTTGATGTAATTCACGAAGAAATCATACAAATCGGCAAAGCAAAGACATCCGAAGATTTATGTGGTCCTTGGGAGATGAAGAATGGAGATTCAAGAGGCTTCAAAAGACGTTACAAATGGAGGAATTCTGTTTCCAAGTTCCAAGACAACTTACATAGAAGCAAACACCTAAAAAGGCGAAGAAACATACATTTTCAGTCCGGGATGCACTCAGAAGCGCCCATGCACATGGAATTGGGCACTAGGCACTCAAAGACAATTTATAAACCAGGCACATGCACCTGGTGCATGGTGTAGGCGCTTGGTGCATGGTGTAGGCGCCTGGTGCTTGGTTGCTTGCGGGAAAAAAGTCACAATTTTGTGACTTTTTGTGGTAGAAAGCCCGCGTTTTTAGCCCAAACCCGGGTGGAAACTTTTCCTATAAATACCATCTTCCTCGTTCATAATTTCTCGTTCAAAATTAGAGAAGTTCAAGAGGAAGGCAGATTCTAGGAGCTTTCAGAAGGAGTTTCTCTCTCCTCTCTCCAAGTTTTTAGGGTAAATTTTATTTCTTTTGTAATTAATTATTTAGTTACGACGAGTAATTAAACCTTTTTAGGCCAGTGTTCTAAGATAAACCTCTATTTATTTTGTTGGATAATTATTTAATTTAATTTTGTTTATTTATTTATTTTCTTTTTGCTATTTAGTTTTACTGTGCGCAACCCTAGTTTAGGCACTTAGGTAGTGACAGGGACTAATATTGATATTTATATCTTGATATTTCTATCTGTCTATCTAGGGAGTAATTAGTTAGTAACTCGACGAAAGATACCGAAAGCGAATTGACCCTAGTATTGAGTACTTAGGAGGTAACATTACTAATATTGAGTAAAATATGTTGAACCTAGGATGTAACTAGTTATTAATTAAGGAAACAAACGATTTCATGATTTAAATCAGCCAAGTAAATCCATTTTCCTCAATCCTTGGTAAGGTAGACCCTGATAGGGCTGCCAATTTATAGAACTACTAAGAAGGAGAGTGTGCTATGTACACCTATGATTCATAGATGGGAAAACCTTTTAGGAACACTAACCATCATACCTTTGAAAATTTAGGAATGTCAATTTAAGTCTATGTTTCAATTACATTTGAGGGAGTAAGGCCCCATACAAAGGATCACCGTGTGACCAGTAGGGGCAACTGAACATTGGAAGGATAGACCGAAATCAACTGAGAGAGTAAGGCCCAACACGTAAGGATCACCGTGCGGTCAGCATGTGCAACTTGACGAACCGATTAGGTTAGAACGTCCCAATGGACTCACCACTTAAATAGTCTACTTAGAATAACTAAACGCGACATGAATGTTATTTAATTCCAACAAATGGACAAGGATTCGAAGAATTCTAACCGTTGCTTACATTTCAAAAACCAAAATAGGTAACTTGCTTTGTTGCAAACAGATAAAAATTGCAATATCAAACCCTCAACTGTTTTATTTATATTTTGCTAACCAAATAAGTAACCCGAATTGTTTGGGCAAAACGACAATCCATGTAGATAAGATACTCTACTTATCACTTTATTACTTGGTAAACGATTTGGTACACTTGCCTAATTCAACCATCAATAACCTTATGTAGTATTTTGTATAAGGAACATGTTATTATCCAAAAAATAAGTAGTGGGAGATTCGAAGAACCCTAATCGCCATCAAATCTCTAAATCAAACCAATAAATCTTGCAAAAAATTAAGTAGATCCACTTTCCAAATTTGTCCCCATCGTCCAAACATAAAGTTCTTCATAAATATGTCATATAGTCCCAACATTGGCAATATGCCTAAGTCCATCGAAGGTGACCACCTCGTCGTAAAGGATGTTAAAGCACATGATCGACCTCCTACACCATATCATGAGATGTCACTCATTGGGTCTGATGTGAATCATAGGATAATGCCTCTTGCATTGCCTCACGAACCAACATCTTCCTACATATGGTTAAGCTAAGCGCCAACGTACTCCATCCTCTTAAGCCCCAGTGAGCTATCACACGCGTACTTGGTTGTTCCTACTAAGACAAAGCTCACTTGAATTAGATTGTATCTATAAATGATTGTATTTGTAATACTAAACAAACTGGATTGTAACAAAATGAAATAAATCATAGGAGAAAGAATAACAACAAAATGGACTGTATAATAAAAATACATCAATATAAATATGGGCATCACCTCTAGGTATGTTCACTCACTACACATTACTGGCAGTCTAAACCCTCACAAATGCAGGAAAAATATGTCAATAATCAAACATAAATTATATAAAAAAATATATGTTATCATTACTCGAAGATAAATCCATCAGTGATGTTATGCCGAATATTCAAAATTTTATCGTTGCATTAGTGGCGGAAATAAATATGTAAGTAATGTATTGTTTGTCTAGGAATCCGCCAATGATAACAACCGGTGATGGATGAACGATGGGGTGGAGTAGGACGTCGATCTGGAGAAAGAGGGTGTGATGATAACGATGTGGTGGACAGAGCTCTGGCACACCAGAACACTGTGTCGTCGGGGATGACGAGGGAGCAGAGGGATGGGGTCTGAGAGAAAGAGGGGAGATGACGATTCATAGAGGAGGAGAGAGATGCCCTAACATGAATAATATATAATAATATTTTATTTAATATCTAACTTTTTTATTTAATTATTAATTTCGTCACTATGTACTTAAAAACGTGGCACAACAGATTTTTCCACAACTAATGTGTAAGCCTAAAAACACGATGTGCATTACTGAATGAAAAATCAGCCAGTAATTAGTGGCAGGAAAATCCGCCAGTAATCGCTTTTTTAATTCTGAACTGCATTACTAACTGAAAAATCCACCGACAACATTACTGACAGCTGTATTATTGAGGGATAATTTATATTACTAACAGATTTTAAGCACGCACACACACCTCGCGCTCTTAACCCAACTTATTATTAGAATACAATACTTGGCTCGGAAATTTTGTTCCACACCCTCCCATTCCAAAATTTTTGATTTTTTTTAATAATAATAAGGGTCATGTTAACTTGTGCCCTAAGGGCACAAGTTAAGGAGCTTAAAATAGAAATTAAGAATAAATTTTATATTCCGACCATCACCTAATAATATATACCATCTTGTAATTTTTGGTTTGGGGGTGCTTTTATTTTGGCACCGTAATTTTGTAAATATTTTCTAGTGCTTCCCATTTTGCACATCTTGTGCGGGATCAAGCATTGTTGGTTTAATAATATATACCATTTTGATTTGTTCAAAAAAAAGAATAAATTTTATATTGAAAATATAACTTTTGCAACTTTTAAGACATTAAATGCACAAGTTTCAATAAAAAATTTCTACCTTTAGTTTCTTAACTTATGCCCCAAGGGCATAAGTTAACATTTCCCTAATAATAAATATAGATAGATAACAATGTGTTAAATTAATGACGCAATCTAAGGCTACCCTATTAAAGTACTATTTCCCAATTACAAGTGCTATCAAAGGAGAAAAATACAAATTTTTTATATTTAATACTCCATCCGTCTCACAATAATTGTCTCTTTATCATTTTTTTCCTCAAAATAATTGTTACTTTACAATACCAATGTAACATTTATTATTTTTTTTCACTATTATACCCTTATTTATTGAATTTCATCCTTCTATTTTTTAATTTTTTTTATTATAAATAAAACACATGATAAGAATAAGAACAAGTGAACAACATTAACTCTTTTTCCTTTCCTTTTCTTGACCCTCTTGTAACTTAAATAAAAAATATGTTCTTTTAACAATTATCAATGATGTTATTTTAGTTCATTATCGACAAATGGATAAGAGACAATTATCATTATAATATATAATATCAAACAATATTATTTCTAATTTTTAATATAGTTTTCAGTACCGTTTCTTTGAAATTTCAGTCTCACATGTAGCAAATGTCTAGATCCGCCCCTGAAGTCTCATTTTTCTTTTGATAGCTCTTCTATGAATAAAGTTTTTCTAAAAGGCATTGTTATTTCTTAATTTTGGTTTAGTGGTCAATTTGATTTGATGTAGTTTCTACACGACCTGGTTCTCTTGAACACCTTGCATGATGGATGTAACAAAATTATGACAGAATTGGATTGCTAGGTGTCCAACTTTGTGGCTTATTGAACCTAGTTATGAACAGTAGGTTTTGCATAGTTATCAAGTTGTTTAGAGACCTGATATATGATTTCATGTATCCTCATGTCTATATGCTGTCTAATGAAAGACATTTTTACTACCACCGGTGCCTTAGGTGAATCAACTTACACCTCTTCAGAAGCGTTGAGAGGAGTCAGTCGCATATGTTAGCATTCTAATAATATTTGTGAAGGCTAATTACGTCTATGTTGGTCTGACGTCTTTGATGTTGATGATGAAGGTTGTCCCATGTTGCTAAGATATTTTCTAGACCTCAGGTGCATCCTTACAAACGTAGTCTTGAACTCGTGATCAACTGAATTTTTCAGTGGTTTTGGTCGTTGTGATTCCTTTTTCTTTAAGAAGTTACACTGAGGAAGAAACTTTGTCCCTCAAGCATGGGTTCCTATCCTTAGAGCATGGTTACGTGAGTAAATTGTCAAGTTCCAATAAATTTTGACCAAGTTTAGTGTCTTTACGACCAAGGGAAACTCACCTGACTCCAAATCACCTATCTAGATTTTGGCTAAAAAGTAATTTATATATACATAGCGCGAAATAACCATTTATGAAACTACTTATAAAGGAAGAACTACAATAAGGTATACCTATAATAGTAGAGGCTTTTTTTTTTTTTTGCACTTAAAACACTATTAAAGGCATACAAAAAAGGTGTTGTTAAAACCAATTTTAGGCATAGTGAATCAATTAAGACTTGAGTAAATAGGCAATTACCCCCTGAAAATGTAAGTTTCGTCAATTACCCCCTTGAAATTAACAGAACATCAATTACTCCTCTGAAATTGCACAACGTTAATCAATTTACCCCCTCCGTCAAATTTTTCTGTTAGTGAACATGACGTTTGTGAAGTTTTGCACTTATGTGCAAAATGCCCCCCGAACTTGAAAATTTATATTTTTTTATGTGTAATGAGAACTATTGTTGTTCTTTTTTATTTATTTATTTGGGGGAAAATATGATAGAAAGGTAACATAGTGATTTCCTTGATGATTGATTTATTAAATTTAATATGGAGAAGTGAATGAATGATACCTTCTTAAAAATAGGAACTAATTTGAGGTTTGGTCTTTTCTTTTTGCACATTGCATGTCATATTAGAGGAAAATGCATGAACCTTCAATCTTAGACTATGTGAACTATTTGGGAAATGGAAAGCCTTTATATTATTCCATGAATTGTGAGTTATGCTCCAAGGTTCTTGGCTGGTTTTAGTATCAAAATGAAAAAAGGCTTTGTGTCATGTTTTATACAAGAAAATTAGTTCACATATAATTATGTACTAATCTTGTTCTTGTCTTGTGAAGGTGGAGCACACTCCTTAATTGTGACTTTGTTTCTCCTTATTGCTACTCATGCTAAGCCTAAGCCTGGTAAACTCAAAGTGATGAATGTGTATTCTCTCAGGACCGTTGTAAAAATAACCATTATTGTCACTTTAAAAAATACACATTTTTCCCTTCCCCAATTTTAAAAAAAAAACTATGGGAAAAGCAAACATGTACAAGCCTATTTTGATGTATATATGCATGTAGTTTTTCCAAACTCCAAAATTAATAGTGAGCTTTAATATTTAACTGTTAATTGTTTGCCTTTAAAAAAAATATAAATTTTTAAGTTTGGGGGGCATTTTGCACATAAGTGCAAAACTTCAGGGGGTATTTGCAAAACGTCATGTTCGCTAACAAAAAAATTTGACGGAGGGGATAAATTGATTAACATTGTGAAATTTCAGGGGGATAATTGACGAAACTTACAATTTCAGGAAGGTAATTGCCTATTTACTCATTAAGACCTTTAATTCATAAATAACTAATATAATTAATTAATATAAACATATTACCAATATAATGATATTGAAAATATTGTTAAATAATAAAAATATATTACGACCCTTGAAAGCCATCTTCCTTATTTGGGCCCTCTCATGATGTCAACAAATATGGTTTTCCAAAGGAAAAACTATGCAATGTAAGATGGCGATGGTGTCGGTCTACATGTTGCAACTTGTAGGGCTATTAATGCTGATAAAATTTGCAGTTGTGAAATGAATGCTTAGTTCCTAGCATTCACGACAAGGAAGAAATGTGTGGATAGAGTGGAAGATGTTCACCAAGAAAAAAAGGTGGCATAATGGAGAACATTGATTTAATCTAACACCCTATTTTCTAAGGGAGGAATGCGCCTTAGTTTTTTTTTTCTTTGGCTGCAGTTGACTTCATGGTTTACTTAAACAATCCCAACTGCATGATTGAACGTTGGACATGTAAGTCGGCTTATTGTGGACCATAGGATGTTTCTTGTTTTTTTTGTGATAAGTTCGTAGAGATGCCGCATTTTTGTTAGATGTTATTTTTTAGGTGAGATGTGGTATTATATGTTTTGGTGATTGTGGTGAGAGTCGGTTTTATTGTCTAATTTAAGTATTTTTAGTATTATGTTAGATTTAGGTTGGGCGAAGAATGAGTTTTTTATTTGTATAACAAACTGTTGTATGGTTCTTTTGGAGATCTAAAAAATGCCCAGTTCTTTTTGGAGCAAGAGGCTTGTATGTTTTAGTTGGCGGATATGATTAAATTTACCAGTTAGAAGTGGTTTTTAGGTAAACATTATGGTCTCATCTTCTCTTTCAACGAGTGAGATCATGAATTCATTCTGTATTGACACCGTTTGTATTTAGTGGTGGATTTGTCCATGGGTTGGTTGGTTGTGGGGTTCTGCTCCCATTTTTCCTCTTGCCTGGTTGGAGTTGGGTGATTCTATTTAAGAGGCCATTTTGAGTTTTGGTGTTATGATTTGTCTCTTGAGAGATATTGAGGGAGAGTTCCTTTTGTTTTTGTTTTGATTTTGCATAGAGTACTTCTTATACTCATTATTTGTATCTATTTATACTATATTGAGAGTTTCTCTCCTCTTTATATATATATGTCTGTCATTAAAAAATAATTTAATATTGAACCAATTAAAAGTGTAAGAGGGAAAAATAACAATATAAATTTGAGGTCTTTTTAAGCTTAATTATTTTTTATAATCTTAAACAACATAAAAATAAATATTAAATACATTCACAAGATTGATTAGGTTTTTAGTGAATCAATTAGTATAAAAGTTAATAAGTAGAATTTATACCGTATGATTTAAAATAATTAATATTAGTCTAAAAAATATAAAACTCAAGGTGCTTGCCTCACTTGCTACACTTTTGGGTCGGCTTGAAGACAACTTCGGCTCCATCTTTTTACGCTTTGTTTGATTGATGAATAAAATATCAAGAAAGAAAGGAATGTGGAAAGAAGAAAGAAATAGACAATAAAGTGATTATTAGTAAATTTGATATGAGAGAAAATAAAAGAAAAAAAATTGGGACCAATTTACACATCGCTAAAACACAAAGGATGAATTTGCACATAAGCCCACGTAATCAAAGTTAATAGCTTTAAACCACAAAATCCTTACAAAATTAAAGTGATGGGAATACCCATATAACTTCATATTTTATCGTTGATGCTCATTTCATCATTGTTCGAATCTGTAATGGATCGAAGTTGATATATCAATCTTGAACTGATACAAACATTGCAAGAAGCTGAGAAAATCAAATTATGACACACCAGAGACAATGAACAACACAACACTCTGATAACTAAATAAAAAAAAAAAACTCATATATGTGAGTAACACTTAGATAAAATGAGAGAAAAATGATCAGCGAAAATAATAGCCAATGTACTCCTTCTGATGTAACGATTGTGGGATCAGTCCATCTTTCTACCTATCTGCATCAAAACAATTTTGACATGTTGATCCAAAGAAGAAGCATAATTATGTGAGAACATGACCATGAAAATCAAAGATATTTAAATTGCTTGCTTGAAATACAATTACGTGGCTAATTAGCATATCCTTGGTGATATACTCACTCCGTTAATTATAAGACTACTTATTAATTTCTATATGCATTTTTTTCTTTAAACTATACCCTTGTTAATACTACCAATTTCTATATGCATTTTTCTATATGCATTTTTTTCTTCAAACTATACCCTTATTAATACTACCAATTACTCCCTCCGTTTCTATATCTAAGCATCCATTTGATTTTATTTTTGTCCCTAACTGTAAACTCTTTTTCAAATTACTAGATGCATTTATTATTTTTTTCCTAAACATTCCCCTAATTAATACTACTATCTTGTCTTGAAATATGAAAAGTCAAATTTAATACATATACAAACAAAGGACAATTTCGTAATATTAACACACAAAACAAACACATTAGTTGCACTAACAACTTTTCTTAAGAAATGTGAAAAAGACAATGAGTTTCTTCATTAAAGGGCAGAGGGAGTACTTTGAAATATGAAAAATCAACATTGAATGCATTTATACAAAACGAACAATGTAATAAAAGTAACACATTTATCAGACAAATTTATTACTCTAACAACTTTTCTTAACACCCATGAGTTTTGTAAAATATTCTTATAAAAAGGGACGGAGGGGGTAATAATCACCACATTTTATTGCACTTTTGCGGTGTCTGTTTGTATCTCTAACTTCCAGGCCATCTTGCCTTGAGTGGTGCCGCATGATTTGAATAACATTTTGGTTGTTAAAAGGATAGATGTGTACTGTAATATTCTCTATGTCTCAAAACAATAGTCGTTTAAGATTTATGTACGATTTTGAAGTAAATAATTAATCGTGTTAATTTCAATGATAAAATTAATATCATTTATTAAAATACCCTTTATTAAGGTCAATTTTGACCCAAAAATCACCCTTTTCTTCTTCTTCTTTTTCTCTCCTACTCAAATCCTAGCCGTCTCCTTCTCCTTCTTCTTCTTCTTCTTCTCCTTCTCCTTCTCCTTCTCCTTCTCAGAGGGGTGATTTAGGGTCAATTTTGACCCAAAAATCACGCCTCCGAGTTGTTTTTCTTTCTATCCTAATTGAATAAGTGATTTCACATATTTTCTGTTTTCTTTCGTTTGTTTTGTGATTTCGTCGTGACTCTGTTTGTTTTGATTTCCCGTCTTAGTGCGGTGTTTACTTGATTCAGGTTGAAAGATTAGCTTGGAGCAAGTGCAGATCCATCAATGGCAATGACTTTGGCGTCGTCAACGTTGCAGATCCGAAAACATGAGTATTTCGGAGACTTGAATATAGTCATATTAATCATATTTGTAGGCATAGGTACTCTGCCGTTTTATGCTATTAACATGGATGATGTGAGTTTATTCACAGATTCATCCTTTTTGTTTTTAGCGAATTTGGATTTGTATTGTATCGATGTACTATACCAATTTGAATGAATGAATATCGTTTTTTTTCAAAAAAAAATTAAAATACCCTTATTAACTGTAGTTAGTGAAGTAATTATGTTAGATTAAATTCAATAAACAGGGGTATGATAGTGAAAAAGATAAATAAATGATGCATTGATATTGTAAATTGACAATTATTTTATGAAAGAAAAAAAATGTTAAAGAGAGAGTGATTTTGAGACGCAGATAGTATATAAATTAAAATCACAAATGTGACTTGCTTATTACTACTCCCTCCGTCCCTTATTATAAGTCCCTTTGACAAACTCCACACATTCTAAGAAAATTTGGTATTTATAACAAAAATTTGAATTTTTTAGATTCATTGAGTAATTGATGTATCTTGTCTAAAATACAGTCCAAATACATCATTTATGTAATGAATCAAAAAAGTCAAATGTTTTTTATAAATAGGACTGGAGGAAGTACTCCCTCTGTTTCAAAATGAGTGTCATTTTAAGTTGTTTCACACATATTAAGAAATACAATAATGTTGTCTATAGACAAGACACTTTTACTAAAATAGTCTTGTTAACTATTGGTGCATTTCCCATCATTATAAATTAAAATAAAATGTGGTACTTTCGAAGTAGTATGCATAATAATAATTAAGGGGTACTATTGAAAAAAAGTAATTAATAGTGCATTGAAAAGTGATAATGACATTCATTTTGAAACAATTTCATTTTGCTAAAACGACACTGAAACGGAGAGAGTATTAATTAAAGTTATGTTTATGAAAAAAAACAATAAATGCACCAAATAATTTGTAAGGTTATATTAGGGACTTGACTTTTTCAAAGGGGATTTGTAATAAGGGATGGAGGGCGCAAAATTTACGGATCTGTTTCAAGGTATCTTCCTTTATAAAATAAGCAAAGAGTTAGAAATATATCAATGTTTTATGGATAGATCTAATTAAAGGAAGAGGAGTCAAGAGCCAACCATCCAATCCATGCAAGCCCGCCGCGTTCTCCTATTCCTAAATATACACAGCATGTATTTATTGACAGTATATTCTTCCAGAGCTTCTTAAAATGAAATTATGTATCTGACTCTTGGGCTGCCATTTTTGTTAAGACAAAAGAGAAGATATTAAACATGACGTATGTTTTGGCTTAGGGTTTCAGATGATCAAACATATATTGCCAAGGTTATGTTACCTACGTAATTATATTTCTAGCAAGCAATTTAAATATCATTGATTTTTATAGCCATGTTCTCCCAAAATTATGCTTCTTCATTGCAGTGTTTGGATCAACATGTCAAAATTGTTTTCATGCATGTAGATAGGTTGAAAGATGGACTGATCCCGCAATCGTTCCATCGGAAGGAAAATATGGAAATTGATTTGCTGAACAAATATTTTAATTTCTTTAGTCATATTCTCACAGAATTATGCTTATTCACTGCAGTGTTTGGATCAACATATCAAAATTGTTTTTATGCATGCTGATAGAAAGAGGAGCAGATCCACAATCGTTCGATATGAAGGAAACTATAAAAATTGATTTGCCGAACATATATCTGGTACCAATATATTCGGATAATTTATTTCATTTCAAGAAAGTTTCGGTTAGTTATCTTCAATCCTTCCCAGCCATGCATTAGATTTTGATTTTAATTATATCTTATATATAATTTTTTTGAAAAATATATTATATATATAATTATACACATGTGTATTGGTTATTGAATTGCAAAACTATAGATATTTTACATTAAAGATAGTTTCATATTTGTGAAGTTTTGTGAAGTTAAGCATGCATGCTGTGGACCGAAATAAAAAAGAAAAAAAAATATACCCCTTCGCCAATTAGCATATCTCTCCTCATTTGAAATTTAAAAAGGTCGTTTGAGGTGCTCTCAAGTTTTCAATTTTTGTTTCAGAAATTGTAGAAAATAAAATATGTTCAGCAAAAATGGGGTTGAATAATTTCTTTTACTAAACTTTGAAAACAATTTTTACTTAAATTTTTAAACTTCAAAATTGGAACGGATGATTTCCGTTTTTGTTTTATCGTTAGCACGTCATCAATAGTGTGTCGACTACTACTATGACAATTGACAACTATTGATTATCACTTCAACCACTATCAAAAGGTGTTGAACACTAAATTCTTGATCCTTACAAATATCTCAAATTTTATCTTTATTTCCTTTAAAAGTCGTAGTCTTAAATATTTTATGTCAAGACTTATGTCTCTCGTTTTAAGTCAACACATACAACATATATGTACCCAATGACAGATCCAAAGTGACTGTTATATATTATATTGTATATATATTACATACAATATAATAGTTAAGTTGTTAATTGACTATTATAATATATTATATACTATATATTATAGGAGGAGAGCACCCCTTCTCCCAAAGTTACGGGCCATTTTGTTGAGTTCCTTCGACATGGTTCACCCTATTCAATGTTTTTTTGGAAGTTCCAACCTTATTGATTAAGAAAACAGTCGCGACTAGATAGAAAGAAATATAATTGAGTATAACCAGTAGCTTTGATCTTGAGCTCGAACGTCTTTAAGCTCTCACGACTTAGTTGCTATTGAATTTGCATAAGGAGATGTCGATGAGGATGCAATAATAGAGAAGAGAAAATAATCAGCTTTGGTTCTGAGCTTGAATCATAATATGCTTCGGTCACTCCAGGTGAGAAGTTTGGTTAAGCGAGAAAGAGTTTGACCCTCTTTGAGATGAGATGTAGCAATGTCATAATCAAAGCTATATATATATATATATATATATATATATAAATTTCATTTTTCTTATTAGAAATGGTAAAAAAAAAAAAAAACCCGCCTTTATACTGCTTTTATGAGGTACATATTAGACATACACTTTAATTATTACAATAACGTTTATGTAATTGCTTATTAACCAAATATATGCAATTTCTATAAAAAAAAAAAAAAGTGAAATGTATTTGAACCATAGACCAAATAATGAATATTGAGATCAAACGTTTGATTTTTTGAATAATTATTCCTTTTATTTTAACATTAAGAGTACTAGTTGTCAATAAATTTTTTCAACCCCCCTCCCCCGGGTTTGACAGATTCTTGGATCTGTCCCCCATCATTTTTTTTTTCCTTCCACATTCATCATTGTGTTAGATACATTGTAAAAATATTCTTCTCAATGTACATCACATCAAGATTATATCTCAACAAGTTATACCTTATTTTAAAAGTCATAAGATATTAAACTGAAATTATAAATTAGGTATTTCAATAAAATGAAAACTGAACTACCCAATAAAAGAAAGACACAAGAAAGCAACCTATTTTAGTCACCATTTTCTAA
>Ga0315915_1003379_pt1 | contig 20275 bp, 9 predicted proteins | sample MpolbnodulesMG_FD_207738 | JGI IMG/M metagenome (GOLD analysis project Ga0315915, IMG submission 207738) | Medicago polymorpha root nodule microbial communities from Los Angeles, California, United States - branched nodules | ecosystem: Host-associated > Plants > Roots > Nodule | place: USA... | reverse complement strand
ACAAAGACCTCACACGGTCTTTGGACCCTCCTCAAGAACACCTATGCCAAGGCTTCTCGCAGCCATCTCAAGCAACTAAAGGAGCGCCTCCGGACAGCACCAAAAGGTACTCAATCCATCACCACCTATATGCACTTCCTGAAGCAAACAGGCGATCTCCTTGCCTCGCTTGGATCACTTGTATCCATTGAAGACATGGCTGATTACAGCCTACGCAGCCTCGACGACGGCTATCGCTTTGTCATTGACGGAGTGAATGCAAGGGATAACCCAATTACCTTTGACGACCTTCTTGAGAAGCTTCTCATCCAGGAACTCTCAATCGCCACTGTTCAGCAACAAACTCCTGCACCACTCACTGCCTTGAATGCTCAGGTGAGACCAACTACAACAACAAACCGCGCCCTGCCCAGTTCCCTGCACAATCAAATCAACGCCCTTGAAATCGCAAACCCTTCCTTGACAAATGTCAGTGGTGTAATGTCAGAGGACATGTTCTATCCCAGTGCCGCACCTTCAGACAGCAACATTGTGGTATCCCTCCACCTTCTCGTGACTCGCCTCAGGTCAACACTGCAACTGCTGGTCCCCCGCAAATTGATTTTTTGGTTGATAGTGGAGCAACACATCACATAACAAATGACCTTGCAAATATGGCAATCCATCATCCCTACACAGGTCCTGACTTGCTGTTCATGGGCAACGGTTCAGGTTTAAACATCTCTCACTCTGGAACACTTTTAATTAATGATTTATCCTTGTCTAATGTTTTGTGCGTTCCCTTTATGAAATAAAAAATTATTTCTGTATCCCAACTTACCAAACTAACTAACTCTGCTGTTCTTTGTCTGCCACATTCCTTTTATGTGAAGGACTTACAGACTGGCCAAACAACTTATAAAGGCTCATGTATCGATGGACTTTATCAATGGCCTGCCCCCACACCAGTTGTTCACACCGTTCGCAAGGACTCAGCCACATCATGGCACCATAAGCTTGGGCACCCATCATCCTCTATTTTCAAATTTACTTCCTAGCATTTTTCTTTAGGCACAAATCAATTCCAGCAATCTGATTGTAATTCATGCCAAATTAGTAAAAGTCACAAACTTCCTTTCCATGAATCTACTCTTATATCGTATTATCCATTAGAAATAATTTTTTCAGATGTATGGCTAAGCATTACTTCTACTATTCAAAATTTGTAATTATCAATTACATTATACAATTTCTTTCTTTCTATATTTCTATATACATCTCCATGTAATCATTACTAGTTTTGTTTTGTTTTATTTACAATATCATCCAATTTCACTATGCCTTGAACCTTGCAACTCTAAATCATGACTTCTAGAGTTTATCATACAAATTAGATTAATTTTTCGATTTGTTTTTATTTATGATGATAATCTGTTTTTCTTATACTTGGTATCTGAGAATTGAATTGTTTCACTATATATTTGTTTCTATCTATTGAACTTTGTTAGGTCTTTAATCTCTTGAAATTTTTTGTTCCTGCCTTTAAGTATTGAAATGTACATATTCTAGTCCTTTAAGTATAAAGGTACATATTGAAAACTATTATATTATTACAAAACAAAAAAGCATCAAGGAGTGATGTTTCCTTGGTTTGCCCTAATTACAAGCTCTTCAGTTGTAGCACCAATTATTTCATTTGCTCTTTTCAATCCAACACATTGATATCGTCCTATTGGATCCTGAATTCCAACAACAAAAACTTCAATTCACTAACAAAAATCAAAATCTTCAAAACTATATACTAGATATCTTAGACTATAGTAATTGAATTTAATGCAATATTATTATGTGGCTGAAAAAATAATATTTATAATGAACACTTCATTAAAAGGGAGTATCACTCACCTTGGTGACAATTCCTAACTTCTCAAGTTTGTGAACAGCATCATCAACATCAAAGTTGCATGTCTCATTGAATTCTTCTCTGATTAGTTCCTCACACCCTTGATCCAGTTCCTTAATTCACATATATAGCTTATATTATATATAAATAGCACTACTCACACAACTAATATAAATTGTTTCTACAAATTAGAATTGAATAAATAAAATGCTAGGAAGAAAGAAATATATACTATACCTGTCTTGTAGCTTTTCCCTGTTCCATTAAAATAAAGAATGAAATCATTACTTCTTTCACCTGCACATTAAGAATTTTAGTTTGGCATTGTTGTCTACATGTTTGGTTTGTGCGCGAAAGTTGTTTTTCCAACAATCTAATCACGAATTACTTATCAATCGTACAAGTTATAAAGAAACTTTGCAGGACCGACACTTTTGATTAAAGGCGTGTCTGGCGTCCAACCTGATTGACACGACACTAACCTATGTTTTTACATTCAATAAATGTATTTTCTCAAATTATCATTGGTGTTCGACGTATCAATATCGTGTCCGATGTTCGTGTTTGTTTCAGTGTTTCATATTAAAGAACATTACTAGCTAGTAATAATAGAACAAATGATATGAAGCTAGCTAGCACTTACTTCTTGTTGAATGACATCATCACATAAATGAAGAAGGGTACCCTTTCCACTGTCTAGTTGTTTGTCATACATTGACTGTGTTATCATATTTTGATATGCTGCCAAGTTTTGTTGGAACCTATAGTAAGTTCAATAAGGCAATGATTACTAGTTGTTTTGTTAGTTAAATTAATTCAACAAAACATATAGTATGTGGCAATTAATAATGCAAACAATATGGAAGTTACTTGGGTTTATCGGGCATCCAAGTCCCACATCGAGTAGTATGAGATGCTCAATAGACTATTTATGTGGCAATTAATTGTTATTAAAGCTGGTTGTCGGTGGCTCGAAAGGACTACTTACGAAGGGACTGATAAAGGCCGATTAACGCATTGCAGAGTGCAATCGTCAAGATGTCATTCTCAGATACGAATGCTATGATAGGGAGTTGGGTATTGTAGGGTGTTCAAATTCTGCATTGAGTATTATGGAATGCTCGATGAAGTATTTATATCGCTTGGTAATCTATGCATTAACGCTGTAGGCACATTGGTGGTCGTTGGATCAAAATCAGACAACGCAGATTTCTTTTTATTTTGACTAGAAATACCAAGTTTGGAATCCGAACTGTCTGATATCGATCAAACAGACTCCGACATATCAACTACATGAGTGCGGGGAATTGTCGATCTGCAGACGATCCGAATTCTCAAGTGCTTAATATTTATCTAAGGACTAGATTTTCATCATGATTATTAAATGAAATTCTCAACTGAAATGAAACGATTAATTAACATGCTTACGTGAAATATGTTTTAACACAATAACCAACTACTGTTGAAAGAACAGCACCAATAACCCTCAAATCAGTTGTAGCTGCTTGAAGGGAACTAAAAACAGCTACCTATTAAGAAAAAGTTAAACATGTTTAATGAATGAATTAGTTAGTTAAAGATAACTCGTTTAGTATCTGAGAAAGATGACTAACCAATCCAACAATAGCGGATCCGAGAAACTTCACCCAATCCATTGGAGTCAATCCAGGACTTTTCTTTTCTGGCTGTCAAGTAACAATATATATCATCACTTGTTGTCAGTCATTAGGTTAAAACTATAATTCATAGTTCTAAATTGCAGTTGCGGTCGCAGTATCAAAGTTTGCAGCGTAATTGCGATTGTGTCGGCAACCACAATTTAGAACCATATTATAATTAGGTAATAAACAGTAACACAACACCAGCATTAGAATACTTTTAAATGCTTTATAATTGAGATACTCACAAGAACTATTTCCATATCAGCCATCGGGATGTTTCTGAAATGCTTCACAAAAATTCCTCTTTCTGGTTTTGAATCGGAACTGGCTCGCCTAAACAAACAATAATGTCCAACTAATAATTTAGCATAATATACCAGCTTAACCTTGTAAAGATAAATTAATCAAGTTTCTTATTCACACATTAATTGGTATGGTATGCTCAATGGGATGATGATTGGAAAAACAAGGATTTCAGCTTCGAAACATTAAATTAAGTTAACTACAAATGGATTTTCAGAACAATTTTAGTAGTAAATTCCATAAATGATATACCTGTAAACAACAATTATCCTATCAAATGTCGGTTCTTGGATTAACGTCTTACTTAGCAAATTACCAGAACTGAAAATTGCACCAAATAATCTCATTAGTGACAAGTGAAGAATCAATTCAAGATGAACTAAAGCAACTACAAAAACCATATAGATAGAAATAACAATACCTTAATGGCATATTTTCAAGACGTATCCGTTCATATACATCATCTTGATAAGTTTCCGACTTATTTTCATCATCCTTCTTTGGATCTAATTTCTTACCATGTCTCTTTGATCTTTTGGAAATCAGTTTCTCCAACCTGCAAGCACCATATGCTTTGGAGTTATACATATATTTTATATTGCTAGAATGATATGTAGTTTCTTAATTATATTACCTGAGTGTTCTTAATAGATATGACCAAAAACGTGCAATGAGCATGTCCAATTTCTCCATTATAAAGTAATCCTTCGTTTGATCAATTCCAATGCCACGCCGAAAGATTATATACTAAAATAATAAAATGAATTTTACTAGTAGTCAGAAAACATGGTACAAAGGAGAAGAGAGAAAGTTTAATGCTCTCAGTGTATAGTTTTTCTTCACTTTTCCTCATTCATTCAATAGAATTGAAGAGTTACAGAACTATATGCTCTTTTCTCACATTATTTGAGTTTCTACTTTGATATCAAGGATCAAAATGCATGTTTACATGTTTTTGAGCTTTGACCTATTGCATTATACTTCTCTAGAATACTGCTTGTAGTCTTTTGTTTTGTCTTAATCATCTCGTTCTCACGAAAAATGGATTCTAGTAATTTAAAGTTTGGTCAAACGATAAGTAAAGTCGAAGAAAACAATTTTAAGTTAGAAATCGAACTCAGGTACTTCCAACCGATTTGATTGTTCTCATCTTTATAAAAGTAACAATAATTTTATTTTGGTTATAAAAAATAAAAACTAAGTTCCTAAAACAAAGAACAATTGATCAACACTAACACCAAAAAATCTTTAGTATTCCTAATATTAGATTTAAAGTATTACCTTGTCATAGAAATCTGGAAGATTATTAAACGGATGTGCTTCAAAATATTTTTTCAAAAGCACATTATCAACCTACATTAAACAAAAACAAGCAGATTAATCAAGCATCAAATAACCTTATGATTGAATTACAAAACAAAACATTAAAAACAAAATTGCAAACCTTAGATTCATTAACAGTAATGGGAAGATTTAGAAGATACTGTCCAGAAAGTGCAACATTAATTTCATCATCAGTTGCAATCTTGAAGTTGCTCTTTTTCATTACCTGAGTAAAGAATCAAATAATCTGAACTTTTCAAATATATATGCAGTGATCTAACTTGCTTTATGGACCTTTAAAGACGACCTATTCAAGACAACCTGAGTTCAATTTCTGAGTAGAACAATTTTTAGTCAGACTTTGCTTACCTCTTGGCCAAACTCCAGATTACCAGGACCCTTTTTCCCTTAGAATTGGAGGGTCAACACACAAAAAAATCGCACATGATATAATTTGTGATTTTTTACATGATATAAGTTGTGATGTAAATAATTTTTAAAATGATTATGCATATACCAATTAAACCCATTACATAAAGTATAGAAGTCCCTAAAATACCTCAAAAAGGTAAGTCAAGAAATTTTGTTCAAGTACATCAATTTCTTTAGAAGTTAATCCTTGTTGTTCCAACTTATGTGCCCCAGATACAGGATCAAAAAGTGCATACAGTTGCTGTAGATACAAAAACACATCAAGTAATTAATTCCTAACATATATATATATATATATATATATATATATATATATATACACACACACACATATATATGAAAATGGTAAAGAAAATAATGATACATACCATCATATCTTCAAATTGTAAAAGGTACCAAGCTCGAATTGTATACTCTATTCTTTTGCAAAGCTTCAAAAATTCTGCTCGATCAGAACTATGTTCTGAAAATATATGATTTTGTTACACTTTTTACATGATAATTTAATGTTGCTAATTCTACTTGTTTCTGGTTTATATATTATATATTGGGAAATTTTGATAAAATATAATTAATGTTTTTGTCATAATTTTTCTTTTCCAAACAAAATTAACTGTATTTGTTATTTCTTGTACAATGTATTATATTAACATATACTTTTAGACGTATTGAGTAAAATCCTCTCTTACACCGACACCTCTTATTGAAGGTATTCATCATGTATCAGACACAAACACAACACCGAAATATGTCAATTTTCTTAAATCATTACTTATATCGACGTATCATGGTTTTCGTACAGGTGTCGGTGTTTCATAGCTAAAATCTAATGTCTAAGATAGAGGAAAAAAGAAGGATAGAGAGACATACTAATAAGATTAGCCAATGCCATGAAGAGCTTAGGTTTCAAAATTGGAATGACAGATTCACGTTCTATTCGAATCACTTCTTTCTTCTTATCTTCTTCCAAACTTTTATTGAAGGATTCTTCCAAACTTGAATGTGCCATTTTTCTTTCAGCTTTGTTCCAAAAATTGAAATATAAATTAATGGGTGCTTAAGGTATAGAATTATATGTAAATGTAGTAAAGGATCTATGAAACTTGAATGAAATAAAGTGGTTATTCACAAGTCACAAGAAAGAAACAAACAAACACATCATGGAATGGAATTAGATTCTTGCTTTGTGGTGGAAATTGTACAAAGATGCCTCAGTGTAATGTAAGTTGTAACACCACATACATTTCACATTAAAATAAAAATAAAAATAAAAATTGTGCATGTGTAACTGTTTAAACTACCACTAGCGTATTGGTCGGTCACAACATACAAAATAAAATATGGTTTGATTTATTCAAATTTTTTTTTATATTCTTAAAATAGTTTTTTTTTTTGAGGGAGTTCTGAAAATAGTTTCATTCACGCTTGATGGTGTACTTGTTGTGACTTAAAAAAAAATTACGTTTTATATTCTTAATAGCAAAATACATACAAAATTAGCAAAATGTCAATTTTGCTCACGTTTTACTCCTCCCCCTATTGTAAGTCATTTTACAAAAATAAAAATATATATTTCATTTTATATCCTATTTTACAATGTCAATAAAGCATTCATTATTGTACTCATTACAATCTTAATCGTTATTAATGACTTCTATTTTAATTCTTGTAATTAAAATGAGATGGTTAAGGGGTCACCGTGAGCATAACTTAGTTGGCAGAGACATGCATCATTATATGCAGGGGCCGCGATTCGAACCCCGGACACCCCACTTATTCACCTTGAAAAAAATGAATTCTAGCCACTAGACTACTTGACAAAAAAAAAAGATGGTTAGGGGTAGTTTTATAAAATACATATATGATTTTTTTTTTAATTAAATTTGCAATACTATCTAAATTACATTTTTTGTTAAAGGGAAATGCTAACAAGTGTCGTAGAGACATAGAGACACTTGTTAAGAAGATTAAACTAGAAACTTTATCTTAGAAATTGAGCATTTAACACATGGAACAAAAAGTAACCTTCTCTACCCAAATCTCATCAATCATTTCTAATTTTGAATCCTTAACAAGTGCCCTAAGGTTAGCATCACCTTATGATAAAATATACAATTTGTTATGAAATTTATAATATTAATTGCGTTTGAAATCCTTAATTGACTTAGAATATAGGACAGGGCAACAATTAAAATTCCAGTATTTCACTTCTAGTAGATAGTATGATTGACTGAATTAATTCAATTTATATTGGTTGGCTCAATGTAAAGGAAACTTGATATAACATACCATTCATCAATTTTGTTGCTACCAAAAACACATCAACCTTTGCTCATCAAAATTGTCACAAGTACTAAAACTTTATTTTGTTGCTACCATCAAAATCCTACCCAAAGACAAAATTCAGCATAATAAAGATAACTCAAAATAGAGGCACCAGCCTCCAGAATTTCTTATCGTCCAAAATTATTAAAAAGAATGTCTATCCAGAAACAAGGAAAAATAAATAAAATTTAAGAAAAAAAATATGCAACTTGACTAACAACATGAAATTCTTGAAGCTTATCTTAACCCCTTCCCTTGGCTTCTTTCCTTCCCATCTAATATCTAGATGATATGTACATGATGGAGTTGGTATAGATATGTACACAAACCTTCTCATCTAAGGGTATGTATACCCAGCTTCTAAGGATCTTGCTTAACTAACAAAATGCTACCACATGGGGTAGAACGTTCATTACCGGTTCCATGGCCTTAAATACGGCCTTCCCATAGGATCAGGTAATGCAGGAGGATTTGGATGTTGCAAATTCATCCATGACATGTCATCAGGCACCAGTGCACTAGGTGCCACCGTCTCACGTCCGGGGAAGAAATCTGATGGATGTGAAGCCTGTGGTAAAGCAGCAGGATTAACCCTGGAAGTGCCTGCATCTATTCCGTAAGTTCTCGGTGCAAGAAACTGGTCAGTGTTTCTGACTGCATCATAAGAATTACCGGGCCGTAATTGGTTACACTGTGATAGAATACTAAATAAGTTCTGATCAGTGTTCACGCCGGTGCCAACATTTTGACTTGAAAGACTGCTACCATTGGTTCCGTTCCAGACACCGCGAATTTGATGGTCAGCTGTGGGCCAATGATGACCAATAAAATTTCCCGCGTTCAAGTGAGATTGGGGTGGCGCCAAGTGAGATTGGGATGGCGCTGCCATGCAAGCGGTATTAGCAGCCCAATCAGTTACGTTTACAGAAGCCAATGAATCTTGCCTTGGGATGAATGGGTCTTGCCTGGGGATTAAGTACCTTCCAACTGCATTGGAATGAATATTTTCTGACATACTTTGTGGCATGTAAACCTCAGTAGCTCTCCTCTGCCCTGGATCCAATGTCAGCGGCATTTGTAAGGGCTGTGTGAAATGACCAGAACATTGGCCATCCCCCGTCATAACATTGTTTGAAGTCTGGAAATCCAATGGGGCTCCTTTTTGTTCATGTGGATATGGTAACAGCCCCTCGCCATTGAAGAGAGAATGAATTAAGGCACTTCGATCTTGGGTTTCGTAAGAACTAAAGGAGGTCCCATTGTCCAAATGCCCATGCAACAACTCCTTACCCGTCTCTTCTTGACACAAATCATCAGCTTCAAGATCAATCACATTGATTCTTTGATCTTCATTGACTTGAGAGTTAGCCTGTAATAACCCACTAGCTGGGTGTTTGCGAGTCACGGCCGAGTCATAGTATGAATGTGGCATTTCAACTGATTGCCAGACAGCACTTCCAGAACTAAAAGGCACTCCTTCATCAGTAGAAACATCCTGAGTGCTCATATTCCTTGGATACTCATCTTTATTCAGTGAGGTATCATCCGGTTTTGATAAAACAATGTTCTTTTCGGAATCCATACTCACTTGATTGAAATCATCGTCACAGCTAGAGAAAGATTTATGTGAGGACCGAATCTCTGGAGCCCTAACAACAGAATCCTTGTAATCTTTCAAGTTAGACTCTTCATTTAGACCTCCTCCCTCCTCCACCACATTCCGAAGCTCATCCCCTGAACTCATGTTATCCGCATCTTGATCTTGAAGTCTGCTCCCTGAGCTCACATCTTCAATCTGATCCTCAATTGGGGTTATATTATCCTTTTCTTGATCCTGAAGTTCGCTCCCTGAGCTCACATCTTCATTCTGATCCTCTACTGGGATTATATTATCCTCATCTTGATCATGAAGTTCGCTCCCAGAGCTCACATCTTCGTACTGATCCTCTGCTGGGATTATATTATCTTCATTCTGATCCCTAGATTCTCCCCCCAAGCTCATGGCCTCGTCCTGATCCTGAAGCTCCCTTCCCAAGCTCACATTATCCTCTTCCTGAAGCACAGATATAATTTGAGATATTTTAACAGAATTATTATGAGAAAATGTCTATTATTATGCGACCAAGGCAAGGATCTTCTAGGAATTCGAGAAACGGATACAGAGCATGCAATTCAATCCTAAAAAATTACCATCAGAAAGAAACACTACCACAAACCTCGGAGATTGGAGTTGATTTGTCGTTCATCTCTTCCACCAAAGCATTCCTGATTGCATCTCTTTGTATCTGTCTCTGCATCCGGTTTGCATATGCCACAGGGAGGTCTTTCATCACCAATTGCAACCTACAAAAATAAAATATATTCTAATGAGCAATAATGCTGAGTTTAAGAACGTAAAGTCTTCAATGATATCAATTTAGCATAATAAGATGGCGCTGAAAATCTTACTAACCAATGCTCATGCAACTTCTTTTCTTCTTCTTCGACAAATACTTTGTATGGCTGCACATGAATATTATTGAGGTCGCCCAAAACACGGTTAAGAGACTTAGATTGGATGCTTTTACCAGATTGCTTCATACTCTTAACAAGTTCATGCTGCTGCCTACTAATCTGATATGCATAAAGGAAACAATTAGCAAATGCCCTAGCAAAATATTGAAGTACACATAAAATATTAAGAATTTTGTGTGGATTCCTCATCTTGAAAGAAAAAGAATCGTTGAAAACACCCTAGTTATGTGGTTACATGAAATCCATATAAATATACTAGGATGAACTGGTGAAAAGACTATTGTTTTATCAAAATCTGACGATATTTCAGTGAATAAATACTCAAGATGTTTTAGTAAAGCATGCATCGTAAAAATGAAACATTTAGCTCAGTTTCCTCATCTTGGAGCAGTCTTTATGAGCCTTAGGGGCAGATCCGCAACCAACAAACATAATGCAGAGATGAGGCTGAGAATACAAGACTGAGAGACGAAACAAACATAACCCAGAGATGGGGCAGAGAACACAAGACTGAGAGACGAAACAAACATAACACGGAGATGAGCCAAAGAACAAGAGACTGAGACAAGAGAACAGAGGATGGCGCATTGCCACCACAAGTTGCACGATTTTAGCCACTAAATCAAAGCACTCTGTGAACGCACCACCTATAGCGGTCAGGGGTCGCGCTCTGATGGTGCTACAGTGCACTATTAACAACACAGGCTAGAAGGAAAATGAACTTCTGAAAACACTCAGTTGTGCTGTTATGTAATAAATCCATATATGTAGGGGTTTCATTTCAGAGCTGACCCTCCAACATGCCAGCTAAAGTCTAACTTAATATCTATATATTTAAATATCAATTTCCAATTATTGAGAATTGACTATTATCCCTCTATAATTACTACCACTAATGGGATATCTATTACAGCTACTATACTGTTTCTCCCAGTCAATTCAGTATTGCTCAGAAACAAGGGGGAATGTCTGACCTTGATACATGACATGTATTTTTCGCCCTCAATAAAATGAATGTTACGCTTGAGTACTTTGTCTCCTTGCTTGGGTTTTTTTTCTCCCTTAATGTGCATGCCATCTGAAGTAAGCATCAAATTTCCAGATTTACCTTTCATAGTGCCTTTATCAAACACCCTGCCAAAAGTTATTTCAACAGTAATATTAAACATTAAAAACGGTAAATGCTTATTGTACATGAGAAATAGAGTTTAAAATATACAGCGAGAAATATAAATTCAGGCAATATTATGTTATGCCAGCCATGTAAACCAAGTTATCACAACAAAAATTATTAACTGACAACAGCGGCCAGTTTCAAGATCTTCAAAAGCACCATAACCCAAGAAACAAATATTTGAGCAACGTTGACAACACCTACCAACATAAGAAAGTCTAGATACATAGTACGATATGGATACAATATGACACCGATATGGGGGCACAAGAAATTTTAAAAAATCCAGTTACAACACAGTCAAGATTCATTAACAAAAACTTATTCATATTTATAAACACCATACATGCACAATGTTCTATGAGACATTCACAATACTAATTGATTCTACAGTATGAATGTATCAACAAAAAAACATGCAATTTTGTGTCTCATTGTTGAGGAGTATTGAAGATGTATCTAAGAAAGAGGTTTCATTCTCAAGAATTAAAAAAAAAAATTAAAAAAAAAACTATTGAATACTTTCTTGGGAACATAACAGGAAGCATCAGGAAAAAGACACAAGATCGTAAATCATGTGATTGTAACACATGTGTAAATTTATCCCTGCAAAATTCATTATTTAAGCAAAAACTCTACTAATCCTATTAAGCAATCTTGACACATGTATAGATATTTTGAATTTCTATATCACGACTTTACCAGAAAGATTTTTACCACTGCTTGAGATATGACAAATGGAAGTATTGAGAAACCAAAAACAACTACAATGACAAAACCATGTAAAATTCATCAGGTTCATTGTTTAACTCTCAACAATATAGCTAACTAAGAGAACCTAAGTAAATAATCTGGCAGGTTACAAATTCACTACTTACTTTCTCGGAAGTTTATCATCTCTTCTCAATGAAGAAATTAGGTAGTCACTACTTCCTGCTTTCTCATCGGTATCCCAGGAGCATGACTCAGATGTCACTGTGACATTCCCATCATGATCGTAAACTCTAGATTCATTCACATTTGAGGGCATTCTTTTCTGAACATGCTTTGGTCTGCAAAATCCAAACAACATATGACATTGATGACTAATAACACTAAAATTCAAATTAAAAATTTGCAGAAACTAATTCAACTTCAATAAACACTTATTCAAGTAAGTTCGCACATTGCTATAACATAAGTTCTTATACACCAGCAATAAATACATATTATCATTTTTAAAACTGAAACCGTTTTAATATCAAAATTGAAAGAAAGTAAATACTCAGGCTTAAACAATTATAGAAGCTTCTATCAGTAGAAATATATAAACACGCTTTATCAGACTCATTATCTACTTAGAAGACAATAGTCAAGCAAAAAACATAATAGAAAAGTCCCGTTTGATCAGATACATCAGAGAAAAAATTTCCAGGGTTTCACCATCTCTGATTTGAAGCAATATGAAATACCAAAATATCCACAAAATTAATCATGGTGTCTAAGATATATTCAAATTGTGTTCTCCCTAGCTTTCACAACAGTTAGCTTTCATTTATATTGCAGAACTGCAAGTGCAAATAGTGGAAGAATAAAGTAAAGGCATCATTTTAATGAAAAGAATTATGCAATATCCATGTCCTAAATTTTTTATGTGTTGTGCACTGTATGCAGATTGCAAGTGTTCCAGGTAACAACCTCCACATCTTCTGCAAAATTTCATTTTCTGGATCTCTGCAGTTTTGCCACCTCTCCTTCAACTTGGATAGAAATCCTATCATACTGCAAAATAAAACAATGACAACAGTAAGTACAATAGAAAAAAATATACAAGTTGAGAGTGTAAATGTTAGGATACTAGTTTTAACACCCGTGCAACACACAGGTTGCAATTATCATAGAAATTACACAAATATAAAATTTTATACCTAATACTTTATACATATCATAATATACATATAGTTTGTTATACCTAATATACAATATAACTAAAATTAAATAACATATAAATATTTGACTAGGTAAAGTAGTTATGAGCTGTTAGAGATGTTAGTTTGTTATTTGGGTTATAGTCATGAGTTGTTCGAGAAGGGGAAACCCTTGAGGAGAGATTTTCTCCTATTCTATTCAATTTCTTAATAAAATTGTTATTTCTTTGGAATCCAATTCCTGGGTTCCTAAGAGTAAAGTGCTTACTCATTGTGATAATTATGCAACTGTCGGTAGTATGCTCTCTTCTGAGACTTCAGATGCTGTTCCTGGCCAACAACTATATCTGGATGAAGATCACCAGAACAAACTGAAGCACCCCTGCAAACATATAAATACATTTCTGATTCTGAGAGAAAATATTTTTACAAATAATCAGCAAACATGCAAATTATATCACATTCTTAATAATGCTTTGCTGACAACAAAGGCCAAAAAAATAAATAAAACAAAATATTGCTGAGACTGAGATATTATATAGCCATAACAAACAGTATTGATAGGTAATCATAAACCAGAGGAGCGTATACACATAAGCCATAATTTGCAAGCATAGAAACTAAGAAAATGAACAAATGGGATTTCAACCAAACTAGGCCCCTTCAAGTTATAAAATCGAGAATTTTTTTTATGAAAAACAAGGACTAGATAACTGGTCAATATGCTGTAAGATATGATTAAACCTAAATTGAATTTCAAACTTTACCAACAAAATTGGTGGATGATCGATAAATGCAATTAGTACGCTGGTCAACTCAACCCAAAAGCTAATCATAAGTTAATTCAACACAAGATCAAATCAATAACTACATATCAGTAATTTAAAATAAGAAATAATCACATCACATGTAGCATGTAGTAAGCACAAAATGTCAATGAAGAGAAAAATAAACGAATGATGTCTTACCAATTCAAAACGGGACTTCCAAAGTCAAAGTCGGTCCCAGCTAGCAAATCTTCCACAGCTTGATGTGGCTCTATGCCTCTAGGTAGAAAATTCATAAGATGGTTTCTCTCGTTTTCTGAAAGATGCGTCTTCCAAACCTGCCAATTTCCAAAAGTTTTTTAATAGATGATTTTAGGCACAAATCCTGGTGAGTTAAAAAATTGAGCTTGCAAACAACAGACGCTGACCACTATTTTATCTACCTCATATGAAAGCACTTCACTCAAATTATCCAAGTCAAATATTTCTTCAGGCACTGTAACCACATCTGCCAAGACTTTATGATCACTAGAAACATGATTGACAAACGGTTTCATTTGTCTCCAACTGATACCAATTTGTTCACGTTTGGCAACAACTCTTTTCTGGTTGTTATCCCATTCAACAGAGATGTGAGCTCTCATGTCATTTTGGACTAGACCCAGATTCTTTCTTTTGGTCTTGTGTTGCTCCTTAGAACCATAACCGACAATGCTTGCCCCATTTACACGTTTCCTCCTCTGATCAGCAGCCATTGACACGACGGAATAATGTTTCAACAAAACATTATATGAATATGAATATGAATAAAAGCAATATCTTACACACTTCTAACGAACACCTTTCATCCATATACAACCTGCCAAGCACCGAAGGAACACAATGTCAATGATACACTAACTTTTCAAGTCTAAGTTCCAATGACCAGATAAATTGAATATTATTTTCACTACGCAAAATGCATCTTTATATTTTAACAAATAAAACAGCTTCACTAAAGGTTCAATCAAGTTGATCGCTATTGGGTAAAACCCAAGTCCCACATAGGATAAAGATAAGGCCTGAAATGAGTGTACATGGCACCAATATAATAACCTAATAACCGCAGAGCATACATCAGACAATGGTAAACGACAACAACCCGATAAATATAACTTTCAGTCGGTAAATCTAAGTGGTGACAAAAACAAGCATTTTCGGAATAAACAATGCATGCACAACATTTGTGATTGTATCCAAACAAAGGTAACCAAATCCAGTTATCAGTTACTTTAAACATCCCATAAGTATGAAAGATAAAAAACCAAGATAGATAACATAAAAATAAACAATTTTATCATACAAGCATAAACATCCTGTACGTACAGGTCAAATGGTAAAAAGCTGCAGGGACATTTGATAAGCTCGGATGCAGGTTCAAACCCACAATTGGCCACTTCTAAACACCAAGTGTATGTCAGTTCGCCGCTAGGCTTTTTGAAACCCAATATCAAGCATAAACTAAAAACTATTCCTTTTATTTACATTTTTTAACACTATGTAGCACATACACTTCTGATCAAAGGCGTATCCGGTGTCCAACACCGACACTACACATGTAATTTCTACGAAGCAACGACACAAACACGACACTGATAGTAATTTACGAAAATGACATAATTGAATGTAATCATCCGTGTCAGTGTTGGATATGGACACGTGTCAGACACCGGACACACCTTCAATCATAAGTGTTCGTGCTATGGAGGTAATTACATCAAATTATGTCATTTTTTAAAATTTATTACCAGTGTCGATGCTTGTATCTGTTTCTGTGTCTGTGTCCGTGCTTGATAGGTATTAATTAACCAACTAAACTACAATTCATTGACAATTTCAACTCAAAAGTCAAATCAACACTATTCACACATTCAAATAATCATAATAAATAAAATAATTGTTCAATTATCACCATAAGCAAAACAATTAAAAAACAATTCAAATAAGAAAATTAAAATTAAAATAAAAATACCGATAATAAAAATATCAAAATAAATACAAAATCACAAACTAGACATTAATTTTTGCAAAATCGAATCAAAGTTACATCTTCTTGGGATTCGGACCGGCGAAACACAAAATTAAAAAATTTAATTAAAATTATTACCTGTAAATTTGTTAATTCTGCAACTTCCAAGTGAAAGAATTACCAGTAATTATGTTTAATCGGTACAATTAATTAATCAAAGCGAAATTAATTAAATTCAATTAATAATAAGAATAATAAAAATGATAATTAGGATTGAATTAGAGAAAAATTGGAAAATGAATGAATATGAATATACCTTGAAATGAAATGAAATGAAGATGATGATAACGTCGTAATGAGAGAGAGAGAAAGCGTTGCGTTGAGAGGAAGAAGACGAAGAGGAGAGAGAAAGTGAATGAATGAATCGAACGACTGTGGTTTACTCTACAAAACCGTTATTTTTTCATCAATATACTTCGGCTCGGCTTGGATGTGGCTCTAGCTTCCAACGTGTGGGTAAGTTTGAACTTATGATAACTCTTCTTTTACTACAATGTTTATTTGATTTTAGTTTGAAGATTAGTCTCATCTAGTGCATATCCAATCAACGATTTTAGCATCGTTAATGTTATTGATCTGTAAAATAAATATGAATATAGTCATGTTTGTAGACAAATGTATTTTTGTTGTTTTATGTTATTAACATTAATGCAGTGAGTTTGTTCGCAAATCCATCATTTCTATTTTTAACGTGGAGTTTGTTCGCAAATTCATCCTTTTTATTTTTAGTGACTTTGAATTTATATTATATCGATGTATTTTATAAATTTGAATGAACGGATTTTTCTTTTTAAGAAAAAAATAAATTTAATGAACGATTGTTTATCTTTTGGCAATTATTTTTTTTAATAAATTGAATCAATTTATTACATTAATAGATGACATGACAAGAATTATTAAGAATTTCTTTAAAAAAAAAAATTATTAAGAACTTATACACACAAATGGATAAATCATGGTTCAAACTCCGCTCATATCGTGCAGCTTAATAATGTTAGCATTTTTATCAATTTTATTTTCATGTGATTGGAGATTAAGTGTGTTAATATTTTTTTTTTTTGTGATGAGTGGGTAACATTAATTTTAAATTTTATTATTTGATATAATTATTTGTGTGGTGATGATGAATTGGACTGACGATGGATAGAGCAACACTATTGTACAATTAATTGAGTTATTATTGTTACCCCTATTATTTTTATGAGACTTTGACTTTTATAGTCAACGTGTTTGAATCTAGCAAGGATGTCGAAGTTATAGTAGTGGACTACTGCCCTAAAATGTTTAAATAATCTATAAAAAAGAAATTTTATCGTGAAAATACAAGACAAATACATATAAAAGTCATAACTACATAATTTACAATGTAAAAGTTATTATTTTTGAATGCTTAAACAATATCCTAAGGGTATTTGTTAGCATTTTCCACAAAAAAAATAAAAAATAGCAATGGTTGATAAAGTCGGTAACATTCTTTTTTTAAATATTTTTTCTAACACTTGCTCTCTTATTAGTTGAAATCAATATAGATGTCATTATTTCATGTGGATTTCAATTTTTAAAGTATAAGATTCACATTGAATTAACTCAGTAAGAAAGTAAGTGTCAAAAAGAGTGTTTCAGAGAAAGTGTTATTAGCATTATTGTTATCAACATTGTAGCTCCCAAATCATGTTATTCAGTCGCGCCCCTCTTTCACAAACTACTCTTCTTCTTGCGATGTTGATTTAGATTGAAAGATTGGTTTTGATACAATACGAATTGAATCAATTATTTAATGTCAACGTGGCAGATTCAAAGACGTGGATATTCCGAACACTTATAGTTGCACGAACCTTGTCTATTTATATATTTTGTTGTTTTATTACATTACAGATAACAATTATACTCCCTTCGATCCAATATATAAAAAAAAGTTTGGAAATATTTTGTCCCAAATATAAAAAAAAATCACATATTTTAATATGTGCTAATTTATTCATTTACATTTTTTTTGAGAGGAATTTCTTCATTTACATGTATACCCCTAATCTATATTTAATTGAAATGCATGGAGTGGATCTCGTTATTCCTAAGAACTTTTTTTTTTGAAAGATCCTAAGAACATTTATTGTAGGGTTATACTTTGAATAACATTATTGTATTTATTATATTAAATGACTTCACAGGTCTTTGTAATTTTTTGTTTTTTTAGGAAACGAAACTTATAACATTTCAATAATAAGAAATAGGGTCATACACATTGGTACATCAAAATATGTAATGGAGCTTGCTGAAACTGTGGCTACCCCTGCTAATGCATTAACGTCCTCATTTGTTTGTTTGTCTCCAACTAAATTCAACACGAAAGTTGTAAATTGAGAAGCAAAACTACATTTACAAGCTTATAAATGTACATTCAAAAATCACACGTGCAAGATCTTCATATGTGGAATCGCAACTAACATAATTAGCGGGGGAAAATGAACTCTTTGTCTTGCAAGCGTATTCTTGTCGAGAAGCAACCATGACACATGCGCCATACAAAAAAAAAATTATATTGGAAGGAACCTTCAACTGCCATATTTCGGACCACAACCATGGTCTTCTAAGATGGGATGTGTCCACAAGTTCTTCCGCACAAAGTCGGTAAGCACTCTTAAGTGAATAAAGACCATGTTTTTGCGCTTTCCAAATCAATTTGTCCTCACGTACATAATCAAGCAAAGGAGTCTTCAGAATTGTGGAAGCTATATATATGTCTGTACATAAAACTTTTTTTTTTGAACAAATCAAAATGAGATTGGAATTAACAAGGGTGACTTCCCCTACACAAGACGTGAAAGGGAAGGAAACACCAACCAATATTTACACTGTCAGAATGCTACCGCAGTAACATCGTAAGAATGACACACGAACTAAATTACATAAGAATGCCCATACAAGGAAGCAGATATTTCCACCAATCATGTAAACTGTAACTGAAAGAAACCTGCTTAGATTTTAACCATAAAAACGAATACAGCTTAACCTTTTCGATAAGCGAATAAGGGGTAGCAACCGTATGTTGGAAGACACGGTTGTTCCTCTCCTTCCAGATAATCCAAATGGCGGCACACCAGATAATTTTTAGATATGGGTACGAAGACCTTGGCATGCCCGCCATATTTGCAAACTGTTGAAAGTGATTTCGAGGGTTACCTGGAGAAAAATAATAAATACCAAGCCACAACCGCACATCCGTCCACAGCTTGCTAGAAAAATCACAGTCGAAGAATAGATGCACAACTGTTTCAGGCACGTGACATCCTGTTTCACATGTTGCTGCATTAGCCTGAATAACACCCCGTCGTAACAAGTTATCTCTAGTCGGAAGTCTGTTACGAAGGAGTCTCCACACTAGCAAAGAAACCTTTGTAGGAATATGCTTGAGCCACACATCATCCACACGATCCCTATCCAAAGTGATGTCGTACAATGTTAAATAACGGTAAGATTCCCGCACTGAATAGCCCCGTGATGGATCTAATAGCCATTTCCAAGCGTCCTGAGTGTTAACCTGCAAAACAGTGTTATGTAACAAAGCATAGCACTCCCTCAAACTCTCCTCCTCCCAAGCTAACAAACGGCGTCTCCACACCCACGCCAACCCCTCCTCCTCTCACCCTAACCTCGACATCTCCTCCACCGTCCTCTCCTTACTCTCCGCTAAATCAAACAATCTTGGGAACTTAAATCTTAAAGGAACATCCCCAATCCAATTGTCGTACCAAAATAGAGTATCCCTCCCGTCTCCTATCACCCTACGGACATTATCATCAAACCAGTGCCCAACCCCCACACCAACCCCCTCTCGCACCCTGCTAAGCGTCCTCCACCATAGAGAACTGTGGTTACCGCCCTCCTGCAACCGCCCCCCAACCTCACCAGAACGGACCTT
>Ga0315915_1003373_pt1 | contig 20281 bp, 10 predicted proteins | sample MpolbnodulesMG_FD_207738 | JGI IMG/M metagenome (GOLD analysis project Ga0315915, IMG submission 207738) | Medicago polymorpha root nodule microbial communities from Los Angeles, California, United States - branched nodules | ecosystem: Host-associated > Plants > Roots > Nodule | place: USA... | reverse complement strand
GTATTTAGCTATGTTCATTTTAGTAATTATACATTCAAAAACAATTTTGATCAAAACTATCCAAACAACATTCAGTTTGTTTAATCAATTATGCATTATTGTATCCAAACGTAAATCAATTCTCTCAAGATAAATTATGTTTGAATCAATTATATCAGAATTAATTTTATCCAAAACTGAACCAAACACACACTTAAACTCAAACGGAAAGCTCCGTTATGAATGCTCTAAGTGTTTTTGTTTATTTCCATTGTTTTGTTGGGTGATAATAATTGCTTGGAGTTGGGACATAACAATTTTTAAGGGCTAAATAATATTTACCTCAATGTTATTCGGGAGAGTTTTGATTTACCCCTATAAAAGAAAAATAATTTTAGATTTCCCCTTACCATTTCTTAATTCTTTTTAAATTAATTTTATTCCAGTTGTCTTTTTTTTTTTAATTTAAATGATTCAAATATTAAACATTTAAAATAAAACACTAAAACTAAAATAAAAAAACAAAAAAACCCTCCTTGATCTTCTTTTGCGGAATAAAAGTAGGAGATGAATTGAATTTAGATCACACAAAAAACTCCAACCCAAAAATTGATTTAGTTCTAGAATGCTATTAACAGCGAAGGTTTTTTCTTACTTTTTAAAGAAAATAACAGAAATCAAAATAATATCAAAAAAATAAAATTTATATTATCAAATACTTTTCTGATACGTATCGGGAAGTATCAGAAAAGTAATTATTTAATTTTTTTTAATGATTTAATTCTCTTCCGATACGTATCGGGAAGTATGACATGTATTTTTGCAGGATACGCAGAGATACGATACGTCACCCATTTTGAAGTATATGGGCTTCATATCATAAAACTAATCTAGTCTGATACAACTTGTTGCTTGATTCATCTAGATTTATATATAGCTAAGATATCAAAGGGGTAATAATATAATCTAAATAGATTGAATGCATCACATACGAAGGTTGATGAACTAAAGTAGAATATGAGATTACTTTTTTTTGGAAGTGTTTATCCGGTCCCTCTTGTTCCGGAACCAGAAAATCAATATACACCTATCGAGGACCATCAAAGGATTTTGCATTAAGGGGAAACCGAATTTGTTAGAAAACAGGAATAGAGGCGGAAGCATATTTGTACATCAATCCCACAATTGAAACAAAATTCTCCCACACCGCTAGCACTCAAAGCAAATTATTGGCTTATAGTATAACTTAGTCGTGCGTTTATGGATACAATCGAGGAGTTGATCGGGTTTAGTTTCACTATAGGAGTTAATTCCCGGTTGGCCTTTGTTGTATTTTTTTTTTCTTTCAAGTTGTATATGTTTTTTAATCGATAAATATACCAACTTTTCGTTTAAGTTCCTCTAGAAATTTTTTTCGAATTTTAGTCCCACAAATGTTTTTCATCTTCATTTTAGTCTCTACTGATGAGTAAGTTCATGTAGTTCTAAAGTATTATTTTTTCTTTAATGAAAAAAAAAACTCAATAGTTAATATAATTAATATATATCTTAATATAAGATGAATCGTTCTTAGTGATTATTAATTTCATTTTGATTTCTTCAAAAAAATATATTTTAATATGTATGTAAAAACCTTAAACGACATTCATTTTGAAACGGATGAGACATGAATTTTTATATGCTCTTGAACAACTCACAAGAAACCGTACAATATTATTTTGAGACCTTGGGATGTTTCTTGTGACTTTTTATGAATTTTGCCAAGGTCTCATGAAAGGTCATTTTCCTCGTATATATTGTTAATGGGTTTACTCATATTGTTAATAGGTTGGGGAAGCCACTCATTTTGACTTCAACATTACATGATTCACATTGGTAGAAGTAATAGAAAAACAACAATGCACCAAATTTCATTAATAGAAACAAATTCTTTAGAGATGTCACACTGTCAATTTCAAAATAAAATTGCAACTATTACTGAGAATCGTGAACCAATGTACCAGGGGCAGGTACCAGCTGATTGGAAAAAATATAACTGCTTTAAATTCAATTGATTTGAGTAAAATAAAAATACTAATACTGTATTGGGAAGTGTTCAACACTTTTGTTTGAGAGTTGAGAGGGAAAGAGAAGGGAGGGACTAGAAAAAAAGGATAAGACATTGGAAGGAGTTTCTTCAAAATATAAAACCATCCCCATTTGGGGAACCGAGTTTTCATCCTCACTTTATAGTTTATTTCCCGATCTCTTAAAATTGGATATAGAGAAGCAATTACAAAGGTTCAGCAGTTCCAAGTGCAATGTGTAATGTAAACAAGTAATCAGATCATTTGACATCCTTGATCCAATGATCCCCACCCCACATACATATATATACATATGTGTGTGTGTGTATGCATGTACAAGACTTTAGTTAAATACGTATAGGATTACGCCATCTGCAGCATGTATGCTTCTATGGGACATAAAAAAAGCAAACTAATGAGGGACTGCACGCTCCCTGCCAACAGCAAAATAACAATAACAAAGTCAGCAGGATCAACCACTCCACTCAATTTTTTTTATAAACATAATAAAAAGTATGCAAAGGAAATTTTCTAGACATCTAGAAAACTAATTTGAATTCTATCAACAAAAAGAAAATAATAATAATAATCTGAAGAGATACCTTGTCGAACCTTCATGTCAAGATTCTGCCTCAGCAGAGGAACGCAAGGCAACTTGTTGCATTTTGGTTTTCCAAGAGATAGGTGAGTTGCCAAGAAAAACAACCCATCCAGTTAGAGAGCTCCTAGTCAAGGGGCAACCTGCCCAATCCGAGTCACACCAGGCATAAATTTGAAGATCACAATCAGCTTGGAGAAGAATACCTTGGCCGGGATTTCCCTTGAGATAACGAACAACACGAAGAGCTGTGTTTCTGTTATGGATAACTTTTGGAGTTGTTCATTAATGGAGGAAAATTACTCTAAACTAAAGTGACTAAAAGCTATAACTATAACTATTCTAACAAACTAATTCTTAATTCATTCATTTGATAATGATTACAATCACCAACCCATTATTTATAGCCTTTGATATTCTAACAACTTCACCTATGACTCATCACATAATATAACTTGACCTATACTATTCTAATGGGCCTATCTTATATCATTACAGTTCCAGTGCTCTTCTAGAGGTGTTTGCATAAATTGAGCCAACATATGAACAGAATAAGAAAGTTCTGGTCTAGTGACAGTTAAGCAGACCAAACGACCTACCAGTCTTCTATAGCGATCCGAATTGGAAAGTGGAATTCCAGTGGCCAAGGGAAGATGATGGTTCTGATCTAAGGGAAAATTAACAGGTTTAGCTCCCAACTACCCAACTTCATTATGATGTATGTGTATACTTTTGTTGACATGAGAAAATTCCATTGGCATTCCGAGTCACCTCAATGCTGAGAAAATATTTTAAAGGGTCAAGATTTTTCATATGAAAGCATGTGCTCAAGTAGGATTTGAAGGACTCAATTGCTTTGTCATTGTTGCCAGAAATGATAAGGTCATCCACATAAACTAACACATACAACTCTACACAGTCACGATGTATAGTAAAGAAAGAATAATCAGAGTAGGATTGTGCGAAACCATACCGTAGCAAAGTGCTTTTGAGTTTGGAAAACCAACATCGAGGTGCCTGTTTCAAGCCGTATAGAGATTTGCGCAAGCGTCATGCCTGATTTGGTGTAGACGTCATGAAACCGAGAGGTAATTTCATATATACTTCTTCATCAAGTTCACCATGTAAAAAAGCGTTGTGAACATCCATTTGGTGAAGTTTCCAATGCTTGGCTGCAGCAACAGCGAGAAACATTATTACAGTTACCATTTTCACAACCGGAGCTAAGGTTTCAAGATAATCCAACCCCTCAACTTGGTTGTTCCCCTTAATAACGAGCCTTGCATTTTACGTTCAATAGTTCTATCTGAATGGTATTTAATCCGATACACCCATTTGCTACCGATAGCCTTTTTGTTTGGAGGAAGTGTTTCTACTGTCCAAGTTCCATTTTTTCTTCAAGAGCCTCAATTTCCAGCTGCATGGTATTTTGCCATCGTATATCCTTGACAGCTTCAGCAAAGGTTTGAGGTTCTGTACCAGCAGAAACAATGACTAAAAAATGCCTGTGTTGTGGTGAAAAGTTAGCATAATTCACATATTTGGCTAGGGGATAGGGTGTACCTGAATGACGTGGCGAAGCAGTAAAACAATTTGAGGGGCATGTCTTAGAGATGATATTGGTCACAGTCCTGCAACTTGATAGAAGGAATTTTGCTACGATGACCACGTCCAATATTTTCGACAGTATCAGTAACAGGTGGTTCCTCACTGATTTCAACAACAGGTGGCATATCATGGGACTCTTGTGAAGAAGCTCCAATAGGAGATACAACTGGAACAGCAGATGGCATGACACCTAACTCATCATGGTCATGTAACATTGTAGTTTCAATTGTAGGAACATTCTGAAATGAATCACTCGTCAACAATATCATTGAAAGAGGCATCAGACAAGATATGATCATTATTAGATGAAACTGCTGCAGCAAATAGAAATTAATTTTCACAGAAAACAACATCTCTAGAGTTAAAGACAACACCCAGCTCAAAATCATACATACGCCATCCCTTGATGCCATGAGGATAGCCCACAAATACACATTTTTGACTTCGAGTAGCGAACTTGTCACCCTTACAATGTTGATTATGCGCATAAGCTAGACATCCAATGATGGTACTGATACTAAATTAGAGATATGTACAACGGGTGGCACAATGTGTTGTTATGACGATATCTTCATGATACTATTGGCAATTAATGGCAAGATATCAGTCGCCTAAGAATTACAACAATGTAACGATAACAAGCTAGATCCAATCCAATGCAAATACACATTTTCAATGAGGGTGAAAAAGCGGCTGAATTTTCTGGTTGAGGACATCACACCAAATGCTTCAAAATCTATCTAACCAAGGCAAGTAGATCTAGCACAAGTGACGCAGACCTGAACCATCAAACATTCATACTTAATTAGGTGTCAAACATTCATACTTAATTAGGTGGATATGCCACGCTCACATTATACTGCAAGGCATTGGCGACACGTGAGGGTTTCAGTAGCAAGCTACTGTTAAGATTCCTATACCTAAAAAAATAAATTTAATATCATCTGAACCATTGGATCACATATCATATATTAAACTGATAAGAGCATATACTGCATTTGATCTTAGCCAGAAACCCGAGAAAGGTATGATTTGTGAGGGTGCTGATGATTCTATTATATTGTTAGTTTTTTGTGTTACAATTTGACATGCTTCTTCAATGTGGGATTTGTCAAGCAGATATTATGTTGGCACTAGAGAAAGTATGCCACATAGCTACACCATTCAAGCATATAGAATTATGTTGCAACGACAGACATAAAAGGCCATCAAATAGCTGTTCTGCATCAAAATCACAAAGTCAAGTGTGATGCAGCACACCAAGTGTTGAAGTGAGGGCTGTAGTAATAACAAAACTTGGAAAATGAAATTGAAAGATACCTTGTCTAACCTTCATGTCAAGATTCACGCTTTCCTTAGCCTGACTGCCTGCCTTAATTTTCTATGCCATTTATAGAGATCTATCCTTTTGAATTGGATTGACTGTCATAACAAGAACAAGAAGTTCCATATAATATATAGAAAATGGTTAAAAACATAAGTACGCTACTACTAATTAGTAATTATCACTAAAATACTAAAGGCGTTCATATCCATCACATTCTACATTATGTATTACTGTCTATAAGATATATATTCATAGTCTGTAATTAAGTACAAATCCGATGATTCTTGTTTAATTCACCTTGAATTATAGTATACCTTTTGTTAAAATGTTAAAGAGATTATAATACAATAATCCTATTATGTTGAAAGGTCTTAAACAATGCATCAAAGTAATATAAGTTCTTTTTAATGTGTATATCCAGTTCCTCTTCTTCTACAAAAACTGTTTACATGTTTTCTTCTTCTACATGGGCTAAAACAATCAAAGACATCATTTCGGGCAACAATCTTTTACTAACTTTGAAAATGGGGGAACATGTAAAGAAAGTAAAAAGAAGCTTGATATTATAACTTTTAAAATGGACTTAAAGACATGAATTTACTGCTGCAAACTACCACTAAATAGTAAGACAGATTGCAAAATATTTAGAATGTCAGCTCTAAAATGTTACCACTCATGAAATGTTTTGAATGGCCCTAGTCCTAAATTCTAGATAAGGTGCCTTGCCTCTCAGATTGTCATGCTTGCATGAATTACAATCCAATACTCAAACAATAAAGTTATTTGATAAGATACTAAATCCATCACATTCTGAATTGTGTATTGCTGTTTCTAAGTAGAAAACTAATCAGGACAAAAAATTCTTGCTTAAATCATCTATAACTATACCAGTTGTTAAGATATTAACATCCAATTAGATTGAAAAAGCTTATTGAATGCATCACAGCAATGATTTTACACTAAGTTCAGTTGAACAAACTTTGTTTTAAAGCTGAAATGGCTTCAAGAGTCAGAAGCATTTGTATAAGCATGTATTAGTGTATATTACTACCACACAACAGAAGCAAACTTTTAGTCCCACATCGTTTGAAACAAGCACAACTCAAATGTTTATATAACGTACACATAGAGCACTGGGCACGACCTTACTTGAACAGGATCTGTTCTATAGGATCGTACTACTGTGTCCTTGATTTCTAAGGAGACAGGAACATATGTCTGGATGATGAATGAAGACCGTGCGATCAGAGCGTGATTAACGGCTAAGATGGTACTCATGTTGAGACGCCATCTTGTGCTGTAGATGATCGTTCTCAGACACATCATGCTGTCTGGGGTGGTCTCACGGTGCTCTTACAGACTCGAACCCTTTTTTTTAACACATGTATTATACCAACAGGCCCCAAACAAGATTAATTTTTGAGAGGATATACAAGATTTTTTTATTTTTTTTTAAAGAAAACAAGAAAATTTGTTCTTTTCTTTTCCCTTTGTCACACCCTAAAAATGAGAACTTAAATTTAATATATTTTTTTAACACAACATTATATTTTGAATGGCATTGTTTACCTTGCACTCTAAAGGAAGGTAATCTGGGCAAGAGAAAACGACAGAAAGTAAAAATGTTGCATGTGGTTGAATCCCCCAACTCTCTAGCATGATCCATAGAAGCTTCAAGTTCTTTGTACTTTACAATGATCACCTTGTTTGTACTTTGTAAAACTGTGAAAGTGGAAACAGCTGTAAAAGGTAGCGGTTCCATTTTTTTGGTTCAGTAAAAGAGCTTTTGCTGTTTGAGGATCATGTCATTTGAGACATGTAGTAGTGGTAGAAGAGTTGCCACGTAACCACTTTCAAGGGTAGAAAAATCTTTTCTTTTTAATTACTTATTAACAAAATATTGTTTTTTTTACAAATAAAAAAAATGTGTTTATTCATATGTCATTTATATTTCAAAGCGATGTTAAAGGTCATGCTAACCGGTGTTTCGGGGATTATTTAAATTTTAGAGGCATTAATTATATAATTTCTAATATAATATTACTATATTTACTTCACACTCGAACACTGGTTATCATTTTTTTTTTATTAAATATGTTTTTTATCTTTATAAATATATCAACTTTTCATTTTAATCTCTCTAAAAAATTTCTTCAATTTCTAGTCCGTATAAAATTTTAATTCACTACATTTTGTCTCTATTTTTAAGTTAATTTTTGTATTTTTTTTCAATGAAATTGTGCAGAAATGTGTAAGATATTATAAAAACCCTCCAAAAAAAATTAGAAGTAAAATATTAAAAGGATTAAAACGAGAAATTAACTTATATTTAACCATTTTTATTTTACCATATGGAGTCTTAGTAGTTATCAATTGACCCATTGACCGTAGTATCATGATTCTCGTACTTTCACGTTCATGCATAGACAAGTGCCGTGTTAGGAACCACACAATAGAAACCTACCGATTAACATTCAAATTAACTGTTGCCCAAGTTAAATGAGATTTCATTAACGATTCACAAATAGCAAATTATGTCAATTTATTTGTCAAAAAATTACAATTTAATTTTTTAATAAATAATTTTTATTTGTAGAATCATTAACATGTATCCTTAGGTCTTGTATTTTTTTTTCTTAAAAAAGGATTTTAGGTCACATGCTATCATGTTATATGACCATTTTATATAAAATATTTAGAGTTAAATTATAATTGTAGTCTTTAACTTAATTTTAAGTAACAATTTGATCTTTTATTTTCTTTTTTTCATTTTAATTTTGTCATTTTGGTTTATTTGCATATGAATTTTCAAATTTCAAATTCATGGTTTTAATTTCTTATGATATATCAATATTCAAGTCTATGCATTCTTCATTTATGTTTGCATAAGAATGTTAAATTTGAAGCTTGAAAATCCATATAAAAATGGATCAAAAAGACAAAGTTGAAATGAAAAAATATATAAAAGATCAAACCGTTACTTGAAATTAAGTTAAGGGATTAAAAATTCATGGTTTTAATTTCTTATGACATATCAATATTCAAGTCTACAGTCTTTATCTATGTTTGAATAAGAATATTAAATTTGAAGCTTGAAAATCCATATAAAAATGGATCAAAAAGACAAAATTGAAATGAAAAAAATATATAAAAGACCAAACCGTTACTTGAAATTAAGTCAAGGGATTAAAAATTCATGGTTTTAATTTCTTATGACATATCAATATTCAAGTCTCTATAGTCTTTATCTATGTTTGCATAAGAATATTAAATTTGAAGCTTGAAAATCCATATAAAAATTGATCAAAAAGACAAAATTGAAATGAAAAAAATATATAAAAGACCAAACCGTTACTTGAAATTAAGGGATTAAAAATGTAATTTGTTAATATTTAAATAATAAGTGTATATATACACTTCAAATTTGTGAGTGGATGATGGAATATGCTTCTCCCATTATTATTATTTTTGCGTAAACCAAGTATCCTTTGACTTAACTGTGTAGACTGATCCCTTGAATATTTTAGGATCCAAATGAGTGACAAACTCTTTTGAGTTTTAATGTTGCTTCCACGCGTAACGAATATTAATTCTTTGAGACTTATGAGATGCAAATAGACGACAAACATAAATGTATGAAAGCCAAAAAAATAAAATAAAATAAATGTTAACTTTACTCTATGTCTAAAGTTTGATTCGAACACAAATCTTGATTAAGGTATAAAAGATCCGTGCAATCTTATCTAAACACTCTATGTCATTTCTCCCAAAGTTTTATTATAATTTAAAAACATGTTTTGCTGGTTTATTTGTTTGGTTTGAAAAGGCACGTCACTAAAAAACCAGGGTACCTAAGAATTATTTTTTCAGAGAACAAAGGGAAATAAATTGAGCATAACCTACGCAACTACTTTCCTTCTAGGAAGGTCATGTTCTTGAATAATTAATGGGTACCCTTCAACTTCAAGTTCAATCCATTGGTCAATTTCCACGTATTCTTTGAAACCACTCCAATTATTTCAATGGCAATGGCACTTAACTCTGCTCTCTATATCGCAAAGATGGCTTGGATTGCTCTCAGTGGTTGGATCACTTCTTGCTTAACTATTGCTGATGAATTCGCTACTTCTCTTCGCTCTGGTGATATTGGTCCCTTCCATGTTGGTTGATTCAATCAATTTCCCTTTCTGGGTATGCTTCAAGTTTTCTAATTTACAACTACCCTTGAATCTAGACTTGTTTTCATGTATTGGGTGTGTGTCATTAGTGTGTTTTAATTTGGTAATTGTGTTTTAGGTTAGTGGTTTATGTGTTTGTTATTTGGGGTTTCCTTGAATTGAGGAATTAGTTGGGTAAATTGTTTAAGGTTATTTGTTATATATTATTTTAGATTATATGTTAGTGTATATTGTTATGAGGTATACTCATAAATTCAATTCCAAAAGCAATTGTTTTGTTCTCACCTCTTCAGTTGTTAGTAGTTCATATATGATCAGGTGATGGAGGTTATGTAAGTCAAATTGGCAATTTAAATTCATACACCTTGGTCATTGTTATAAGCAAAAAAACTATTTTTTAGTTTCATTGAATAACTGATGTATCTGGTCAATATTATATACTCGATACATCAATTATTCAATGAACCTAAAAAGTGTTTTTTTTACTTATAATAGTGACCAGAATATGGATATTCAGAGATTCAGAGTGGTGATTTATTAAGTTTACTCATCTAGTGTGTGCTAAGAAATGATCAAAACAAACTCAATTTTGAAATAAAATTATCATTGTTTCTATTAAAATGTGAAGAAGGACACCACACAAGGCCATTATTGCTAAGCAGGTATGAGCTGCTAAAGACTAAAGTAGCTGGCTCAGCTCATCTACTTTGTTGCTTTACTCATAACCTTTTCAAAAGAAAAAGAAAATGTTACAATCCTTACATGATCTAAATGAAGTGTCCTTTGTATTTATTTAACCAGCTTTGTTAAAGTGTGAAATTGTACTTGTCATTTGTAGATATCAGGTTTACTATTATCCTGGTACTGATTTCAAAAGAATGACATCCTACAAATTGATTTGAAAATAAAGGGTATGGTAGAAAATATCTTGATCAATAATTTGCTTTGATATTTCAGAATAGTACCCTCCGGTCCTATTTACAAGAAACAATTTACTTTTTAGATACATTAAATAATTTATGTATTTGGTTTAGATTCTTGACTAGATACATACATTATTCAATGTATCTAAAAAGTCAACTTTCTCTTGTAAATAGGACCAGAGGGAGTATTTGACATTATGTGTATATTAGATGCTTTTCTCTAGTGTAATTCCCTGCTTTAATGGCATCATTATTACTTCCTAAAACAGAACATAGATCTTTTACTGAACTAGCAAACCTAGGTTAGACAAAGTATAGGTGTCGTGCTACATTTTTTAGTTTGACAACATGAATGTGCGATACATCATGTGTTATCTCAAAAAAATCCTCGCCAACATTGCTTTGTGTTTAACTCTCTCGCCTAAATAGAGTCCTATCATTCTTTCTAGAAATAGAGAGAATCTCAACTCATTGTTAGGAGCAGTCCCTCTGCAAAAACAAATTTAATATCGTGTAAGCAAATTGTTCACCTATATGTTAAACTGACAAGAACAAATACTAAATGCATTTCATCTTTGCCAAAAGACCGAGAAAGGTATGATTTGAGAGGGGCTGATGATTTTGATTTATTACTAGCTTTTGTATTATTGTTTGTAATACTTCTTCAGTGTGGGGCTTAACAAGAGATAGATTCCAAGTTTTAAAACTAGTGATGATTATTAACTTATTTAGAGTCTCGTGCTTAAATTTGAAATCCTGTCTTCAGCTTATAAAGATTGGAAAATATGACAGATAAGCACTCAATTACTAGCCAACATTGGAAAATAGGGACCCAATACAGAGATTATGGATTAGTGTCGGCTGTGACATTGTGGCAATAGAGGTTAATATGACAGATAAAAGATGACATTGACATGAGAACACTTATAAATTTCACAAGATGGGTACTTACTAGGTATGCTCCAAGTTTTCTAATTTACAACTACCCTGGAATTTATACTTGTTTTCATGCCTTGGGTGTGTGTGATTAGTGTGTTTCAAGGTGGAAATCGTGTTTTAGGTTAGTGGAGGATGTGTTTGTTATGTGCGATTTCCATAAATTGAGGAATTAATCAGGTAAATTGTTTAAGGTTATTTGATATAGCAGATTAGTTAGTAGTATATACCGTTAAGGGGTTTACTCATAAATTCAATTTACAAACACAATCCTATGGTTCTCATTTGATTAGGTGATGGAGTTATTTCAGTCAAATTTGCAATATTCATCTATGGTCGATGGATACCAACAGAGTGGTGATTGACTAAGTTTAGTCATTTTTATGCCAATGGTCCTATTTTAAGCAGATTGTTAAATATGATAGTCATTGAGCATTTAAATGAATATTGTTGTGTGGTACTAGCTGCATTGAGTTAGGCTATAAGCTATCATAAAAATGGTTTTCTCATTTTCTGTATATAATGTTGAGCTTTGAGGGTATTTCTACGAGTTAAGACAAGATAACCATGTTAAGGGGGGAAAAGAAGTACAAAGGGGTAAACTGAAATTTGAAGGATGTCATTAGGTTATTATGTGTGAAATTATATAAAAACATTGAACTCTCATACCATTTTGATTTAGCCGACGTTTACAAAATTCAAGGTATGTAAATGTCATTACTGGTTATCAGTTTGATACTGGGGACATAATAGACCAGCTATCCTTGAGCTGGATTGGAACATAGTTGTGTTTAATTCAGGGGTCCAGACTCCAGACTTCCAGTGTAGAGTTTTATCCAATTAGCTATATTTTTTTAGATTACCATTTTATTGTATGAAGTTTCCACTGTCGTTTAGTGGTGACTAATCTCCGTCGGGAAATTTGCGTGGTGCATAAGGTGTGATCTCCCTCTCCCAATCATATTTTTTCCATATACAAGAGTTAGAGATCGAACATTGACCACTTGCTTAAGCGCCTCAAGTCCCTTACCACTTGGACAATCCATTGTTGGTTAGTTATTTATGCTTTATTTCGCTTAAACATAAATCATAGCTCTAAAATGATAAAGTGATTGACTAAGGGACTAAAGATTGAATTGGGGTTTGCATTCAATTCCATGCTTTTGTAGACTAAAGATTGAATTGGGGTTTGCATTCAATTCCATGCTTTTGTACATAAAGAGATTGGAACAGGTTTGGTTTACATTGTCGTGGTTTTATCATCTTCATCATCATTCATAAATTGTGATCAAACTACTAGGATAGATAGATAGATAGATATAATTATATGGTTGCTTGGATCAAATTAATTCTGTAATGTCTCCTATCTTTAGATCTTGCTTAAAAAATTCAAACTAACATATTGTTTCAAGGGTACCTATAATAATAAGTTCAAAAATAGACCAACAGTGTGTTGTCTTGCATAAAAAGGCTTTCAAACAGAGTATGTGCTTTTGTGTTTCACTGTCTTACAATTTTATGATGCTGTCACGGGTCACGGTCTCTTGGGTCTGGTCATTCATACCTTTTGGAGTGCTTTGTATTTTTTCCCCACATAAGAAGTTCAACATATACAATTCAAATGGGAATGAAATGCAATAAACAAGAAATAGGCATAAACAGAGCCACCCTAATAGGTAAATGAGTTATCACAATTGCTTGTCTATTAAAAATTCTACTCTGGTTTGGTTTACAAGAATGAATGTTGTCATTATTGTCCACCTATAATATTGTATGTATAACTCTTGAAAATCAAATAAATCAAGATGATACACAATGAAATATTAAAATGAAATTTTTAACATCCATGAAAAAAATACGGGTACTGGCATCCATAACATAGGATTAACCTATAATTTAAATTTACTTAAAGATATTAAAGTAGTGTACTATAAAATGATCTGATGTTGAGTACTATAACCGTAAAAACCAAGAAGTGCGGAAATTGTCACCATAAATAAAATCACCCAACAATGCAAATTATCAAAATGCCAAAAATAAAATAAAATTAACAACAACAAAATCCACTAATTATTCATATCCTGCTACAGAGGAGTTCCAAATTGCATTTCTCATCACTGAAGGAGGTGAGCAAACTTTCAAAATGCCAAAGCATATGTTCATCTGAGTTAAGCAATTAAACCTGTAGGCAATATAAGCAATTAAACTGATTATCATTATTATAAAATTATTTACACATGCAATAAAAAAAACTAAAAACATATGTGGGTTACTCTACATGATTGCATGAGGACAGGCAGCCAATCTAGAAACATAATGAGATAACTTATCATGCAAGTCTCTTCCTAATTTGATCCTAGCAATATAAGTAAAGAACATACCTAAGTCAATGATGATGAAATAGTATCAATTATCAATTCCGAAAGTTCGGCTTATCATTGTTTCCTATAAGACCAATAAAATAGTAGTGTCAGAATTGTGGCACAAAGCAAAGTTTTATCTTATGGGGGAGTGAGATAGTTTCTTACCTTGTTCTCTTGTTTGAGGGGAGTTATTATCACCCAAATTTATGAAGGGTGACCCATAAAAGTTGTCAAGTGTTTCTGTCAAACAAGTAGATGAATTATTACCACTAATGATTAATCCAAATTAAGCTTTGTTAATGTAGAAAACATTTTATATATTCAAATTCACACATTAACCCATAGAAATACAAGTGAGAGGATATACATACCAAAACCCATAGGAAAAATATCAGACACATTTGGGAAGCTAAATTTTCTAGGAAACATTGAAGAAGTGGGATTTGGATGATTTAGAACTGCATCAATCACGGACTGTGAGCTGGACTCGGCATTGGTGAATGAAGTAGATGAAGAATTAACAACATTTCCATGAGCACCAAACATGTGAGGAGAATAACTCGAATATCCAGGTTTTGATGTGTTCATCCCACCATTGATTCCTTGTTGCATACCCATGTTTGTGTTATGAGTATAAGCCACACTTGGAATATCTCCTTGAACAAACATATCAGCCTTACCGAACGATGATCCACCGTTGTTAAACACATTAGTGAATGGCGTAGCTGAAGAACCACCAACTTTTCCATCAGAACCAAACATGTGAGGAGAAAAACTTGAATATCCAGGGTTTGATATGGTCATTCCCCCATTAACTCCTTGTTGCATACCCATGTTTGAGTTCTGAGTAAAACTCATGCTTGGAATAACTCCATGAGCATGCATATCAACCATACCAAATGATGATCCTTTGTTATTAAACAGATCAGATAAATTGGATACCACACCATGTTGCAGATTTTTTGAGTTCAAGCCTTCTGGAGTTTGCACAGACACATGAGAATATGCTGGATTCTCAGGTACTGTAACATGAAAATGACATTTAGAACCAAAATAAATAAAAAAAATGCAATGTAACATATATTTATTCGTCAACAACTACATCTTTTTATCATGTCTTTGGAATAGTAACTATGTATTTTGAATTTTTAGAATGATAGAAGTTAAACAGAATACAGGTAGAAATTTGTCCTATTATTGATAATAGTAGAGATAGAAACTTACTAGCAGGGATAAGTGATTCATTAGAATTTGGTAATGATGCAACATTTGCTTGTGAGTCCATTAATTCCTTTTGTTTTTCCAACAATTCATTGAATTTCTCTATTTGTTGCTTCAGCGCCAATCTTGTATAATAAGCTTTGAAGAACTCAGGATTTTGTTCATTAAGCTTTTTCCAAACTGAAAAAATGAGAGGGTAAATTACTTGGTAATAAAGAACACCCAAAGATGGGTGCATGCAATGTGACTGGAAAAAGAAATAATGGAAGATTTGAAATAAAACCATCAATTGCATTAGTAACACTGGTAAGAATTTAACCTTACGGCCACATACAAAGTTCAAATATCTTTAGAGACAATTGTAAAATTATCACAACATTTTTTTTTTTTTGAGGGAAAAATTATCACAACATATTATTAAGCTTAAGTTGCGTCATATATTATCTCCCTTAGAAGGCCATTTCAAATTATTAAACCATAGTAGATTATAAGAGAAAATAGAATACGCATTATGAACGTAAAATAATTCTACACTGTCATCCAATAACAACTACTCCCTCCGGTCTCAAATGTAAGAAACAAAAAAATAAAATTGGTGGTCTCAAATATAAGAAAAAGTATAGTAAAATGAACCTATTAAATGCCACAATTCCAATTTTACCTTCATTAAACTCACCTCATTAATGTCTTTACTACTTCAAGACAAGGGTAAAATTAGAAAAATATCACTTTTTATAATGACTTAAATGTGGTCAATCCACTTTCTTAATATGTATGCATTTTTTTTTGTTTCTTACATTTGAGACCGGAGGGAGTATGTATTTTGCTAAATTGCCCAGCTATATCCTACTTTATTAGTATGACGTGGAGAAATAGTTGATTTTACTAACCAAAGAAAAACCACTTGAGGAGGATGTATTTACAATTTTGAACATTCATAGACTATAATGACACGTTTCACATATTTAAGGATCAAAATGAATGTTTAACAAAACAAAATTACCTATTTTAGTAAACATAGGCTCTATTTTTGCTTTTTCTTGCAGTGTGCTCACTATTTCTTTCGGGGTCATATACAACAATATGCATCGTTCTACGAGATCTTGCACCTGTAGGAAGACAAATAATCCAAAACAAAAAAAAGTTATTTTTAGTAAATCTCTCATAGTTGTAAAATGTGAACCGAATAGAAGATGTAATAGACTAATAGTGAAGAGATTTGGAAGTGGGGAGAGGGAAAACCATCAAGGATTTGCTTATGTAAAAAAACAACACAGTTTTCTTATAACTTTGTCAAACCATTATCTTATTATGGTATAAGTATAAGTTGATTTAATAGTTGAGATCAAAATTGTGTTGATTTTTACAGCACCAACATGAAGAACATTCTCAGTTTTTTGTCTCAACAGAGGATGGAGAAGGAACTTGTTATTAGGGCTTTGAATTTACTTTATTTTGTTCTACTTCGTATAATTAAACAAGAATTTGGTTTCCATTTATCTATTTAATTTGGTAAGCTGAAATTAGTGAGGTAGTTGTTAATAACAAATGTTACTCAAGCACATTTTTTGACATTTGGGTACTCAATACTTCTTTTCTTTGTGAATTAATTTTCTTTTTTAATATAGAAGAGTATGTTTCTAACACAAAAATACACTATGTTATTAACAACTTATTTAACATTATATCTCATTAATCACTTTGACTACTTCATTATTGAAAACTACATGTTATTTAACCATTTTACATAAATATATGTATTTCTAGCATTTTGTAACCAAACAAACCCTATCTACTAATTAAAAAATAAAACCTCATTCTATAAAAAATTTCAACTGCATAAAAGCACGAGAACAATTGGAATCTATACATATATACACTTTTTTTCAAAATCCTAAAGAAATCCCATTAGTTTTCATATTGAAAACAATTATCAAAATAAACATAAAAAAAGAAAGAACAACGAGGATTACTTTGTTTATTTTCGCAAAATTCTATTCTAAATCAACAGTCAATAGATATAAACGATTAAGTTGATCAGTTATTCACTTACTCACATGCAACTGAAGTGTATTGTATTCATATCATTAGAGAGAGGTCAATTAATTACCTGGTCAACATCTTGACGAGTAATCATAGTATGCATTGCGGATCCACTTGACATATCGTAAATCTTAGAGATAATATTAACAACTAATTAGAGACATAAATAAATATAAAATAAAAACAATTAATAACATAACAAAGAAAAGTTAATTCCGTCAACAAAATAAAGAAAAGTTTAAGTGTCACAAAACTTCAAAGGTAAAAAATACGCACATCTCAAATAAAACTCGAAATCAATCATTAACAATACTCGTGATGAAACTAAGAACCAACACAAGAAAAACAATATATGTAAACTCAAATTGAACACTTTCAAGATTCATATAAATTGAATGAATGTTTAGTCGCATATATAAAATGAGATTCAATTGAACTAAAAAAGACACGGCGATCACCCAAGAACCATATATAATCAGAATATTGAATAATAATAATACAAATTAATAAGAAAAATGCTAAAGAGTGTTTTTTTTTTTTTTTTTATAAAAATTTATATTCAATGTACAAAATCAAATTATTTGACTTTCTGAATAAATAACATTTTTATCTCTCTTAAAAAAAACTTTTTTTTATCTATATATTATAATTAACGAGTACATTCATACTTGCATGAATTTTGAAAATACAGTTATTTCCTCAGGTCTTATTTATAATAAACAATTTGACTTTTTAAATTTATTGAATAATTGATGTATTTAATCTGAAATATATACCAGATACATCAATTATTTAACGAATCTAAAACTTCAATTATTTCTTGTCCATAGGACCGGAGGAAGTACTATACAAGAATAAAGATAGATTAGAGAATTAAAAATGTGCAAATAATTGGAGAATTCACATGAATTTATGCACTAACGCTAACTTATGCACTTATCTTTGAGGCTAAAAATTTATTTTTAAGATAAATAAATAGAAAATCTTAAATTCGATCCCCTACTCTTGCATGATGCACGTCTGAGTCATGCTTACATGGACTTTTTTACATAATATTAACCCGGTAATAAATAACAAATTCATTTTAAAATCATAATATGAAGTAAATCGTGCAGCTAATCCACTCGAAAAATATATAGGTTGGAGAACGAATAAGGTGCATTACTATATTATTCGATAATCATAATCAATTTTCTCCAAAAATATTAATAAAAATCACATAAAAATGTTCAAATAAGTTGTTCGATAAAAAAAGATTAGATGTTATAATCATAACAACATATAAAATATCAACAAAACAAAATACAAACATAAAAACTGTGTAATAAGTATGAATCGATGAAAAAACTAGAAGAAAAACACCATGATCAGTATCTAAAAGAAAAAAGCGTGTACCTATTTTCCAGGTTTTTTTTTTTTTTTGAGAGAACCTATTTTCCAGGTTTTGAAAGTCTCTTTTTCTCACTCTGGTGATTTTTCTTTCTCCCATTGCCAATTCACTCAACCTCTCTATTTATATTTTATAATGATAATTCATGTTTAACATTTTAGGAAATAAGACTTTGCATTATTTTTAATTAGATTAAATCAGTAATTTTGGATTTCTTTTTTAAACACTTGCCTTAATTAATATAATAGAATCTGATTTATTTAATTTTCAAAATACTTGCCTTAATTAATATAATAGAATCAGATTTTAATAATTTTTTGGTCAAAAAAAAAAAGAATCAGATTTTATTTCTTTTTAAAAAACTTGCCTTACAAATAATTAAATATTAAATAAAGTCCTTCAAAAAAAAGTTAAATATACAAAAAATCGTTCCTAATTAACTCAAAAGCATATTTATTTGTTTTAGTTTATAGTTTTCGTTATATATACTAGCAAAAAGACGGACACTCACGTGGTCGTCTTTTAGCTCTTTATTTCACTAACATTTGAAAATTATGAACGATATTTTTTTATGAAATTTTGATTTTGATTAAAACTAAAAATATAAATGTTTGTTGCTTTCAAATTATAACAAACCAAACTAACTATGATTATTTATTTCAATGACACCAACAATATATCCAAAAAAAAATATAATCAATTTTTTATAATGACACCAACAACAATCTTTATTATAGAAAAAGTTGTTTAAGGTTATAATTGGAACCCATTTCGGGTTGGCATAATGGTTGACTTGTGATCTTGGAGTTTGCTCCTCCAAAGGTCTCAGGTTCGATTTCCTCTGGTGCCAATTTCGGTGGGCTAAGTCCATACAGAGCTTGCTCTGGCTTTAAACAGGGCCCCCGCAAGTGGGCGGTGGGATTGGTCCCCTCGGATTAGTCGATTTTTGGATCGGATACCGAGTTTTAAAAAAATGTTATAATTGGGATAATGAAAAAGTAAGTATGTATATGTTCATCTAGTTTGTTACATTTTTTAAAGGATAAAGGGAAAAAAATTAGACATATATATACTCATATCGTGTTTGTTACACTTTTATTTTAATATTTGAATTTACTCTTATTTATTTGTTATATGCGCTATTTGTATTGAATGGCAGCCCTACATATGAGTTTCCTTTACAAAGGGGTCTTCTTCAAGGAGATCCACTTTCTCCTTTTCTCTTCCTTTTGGCAGCGGAAGGTTTAAATGTAATGATGTCAGCGGTGGTGGCGGCTAATTTATTTACTGGTTATGGTGTTGGTTCAAATAACTCTCTTGTTGTTTCCCATTTGCAATTTGCTGACGATACCTTGCGATTAGGTATCAAAAGTTGGGCCAACGTCCGTGCTTTGTGGGCAGTACTTTTATTGTTTGAAGCAATGTCCGGTTTAAAGGTAAACTTCCACAAGAGTATGTTGATTGGGGTCACCATTGCTGATTCCTGGTTAGGTGAGGCAGCTTCTATCCTAAATTGTAAGTCGGAAAGATTCTCTTTGTGTATTTGGGCCTATCTATCAGAGGTGACCCTCAGAGGCTAGCGTTTTGGGATCCTATTTTGCATACCATTAATTCTACATTGTCTGGCTGGAAAAGCTGTTTTCTCTCTT
>Ga0315915_1003369_pt1 | contig 20288 bp, 6 predicted proteins | sample MpolbnodulesMG_FD_207738 | JGI IMG/M metagenome (GOLD analysis project Ga0315915, IMG submission 207738) | Medicago polymorpha root nodule microbial communities from Los Angeles, California, United States - branched nodules | ecosystem: Host-associated > Plants > Roots > Nodule | place: USA... | reverse complement strand
CGGAACCTATTTTGTTGGACACTCCCGAAAAAGCAAAGCAACAATTTGAAGTAATTGCGGAAGATGAAGAAAATTCTATTTCACTCGATCTTCCCCAATCACTTGGTGATTAATGAGTGATTTGTTGTAGGTGCTAGTCTTTTTTTTTGGTAGAAACTACACCAACTTATATTTTGGGATTGAAATTGTAACGCCAATTTTTTGTGGCCAATATATAACTAACATTATGTAATTTATATAAATATACGATAATATGACTTTTATGTGGTGAAACTAGTGCATACTTATTTCTTCCTTATTAATGTTTACAAATTTTATATACATTTTTATTGATTATTACGTTTCGTTTAATTTCATCCAAATGTATGATTTTTTTCATAAAGCGTTTGTGAAGTGAAACATGTCTGAGGTTGCAAAAATTGAAGGTCATGTTCGGTACTCCGCTTTTAAAAAGACAATTAAAGTTATGATAACGTCGACCGACTCACTAGATGATTTGAAGGCACAAGTTAACACTTATTTTGAGCATCTTGGTGAAAATCAATATACACGTCACTTATTTGCTCAAATGCCTTGCATAGACCTAGGAGAAGATAGAGATGAACACGCGTGGAAAACGGCAAGCTATTTGCCTTGGCTTATTCGCGACGATAGCGACGTCGGATTTATGTTTCGGAATATGGTGGAAGATAATATATTATATATGCATGTTCGTTTCATCTGTAACTGCGTAGAATGTCAGTAGAGATTTAATTTAACGATATGTAATGTGTTGTAATGTGTTGTTTAATTATGGACACTCTTTAACGTTTTGATGAATTCCAACCATTCATATCGTTTTAACAAAGTGTCGGTTTGATTTAATTATGAACAACTGTAAAAGATAATGTATTTTTCTTCTTTATGACCGAGTATAAATGGTGTACGACTAGAATGGAAATGCTCTGGTTGAATTACAGGTAAAAAATTGGCTGAAAATGCCTTGGTTTAATTATGCAGAACCCACTGTTTGCATAGTTGCTTTCCTCGGCAGTTAACTGCCGATGAAACCGGCGACACTTAACTGCCGAGAAAAAACAAAACCGACGGCAGTTAACTGCTGAAGAATATTTTCGTCTTTTATAGGTGTGTTTCAACTTCATCAAATGTGTGAACAACAATTTTCAGTTTCTCATAGACTTAGGTGGGTCATGGCCCATCCATAAAATTTATTTTTAATAAATATATATACATATATTATAGCATAAAGTTATATTATATTGTGCAAATATTTACCAGAGCAGCCTAGTGGTAAACAAGACTAATTTCACAGATAATGATGTGGTAAACAAGGCTGAATTTAAAGCCTGTAAACTGCAAGGCCAATGGATACTAATATCAGGCAAATTGATACTAATATCAGGCATTTGTTACTCAACTAAATAATGTTTGTTACAGATAAAAAAAAAACTATTTCAACAATGTATAGAAAAATTCTCATCTCTCTTTAACGTAAAAAAAAAAAAAAGTTAGGTTCTTTATTATACAAAATCAAAATAAATTAACTCGATTTTATCTCAATATTACACAATTCATTGATTTTACCATAAGTTAAACCGCTCAAAATCGAGTTGAATTTCAATTTCACTCAATTGGTTTTAACATGAAATTTACACCTAAGACGTAAAATCTGGTGATTTTACATTTTAAAATGAGATTTGACAACATTGGAGTTGTGTTTCATCCAAATATATTGCTGGGTATTAGGGAACCTTAACAAGACGGAGTGTCGGTTGGTAGTCCTTCTTACAACTTCATTTCATTTCATTCTAATATATAATTCAACTTTTAGTTCCATTCAATTAATTAATATAATTGTAACTACAAAGTACAAAATGTTTAACTGTAAACGAACCTTGGTGGCTCAATCTCAGTTTGATACACTGAACCTGAAGATTGCAATCTAACTCTTCACTCTGTAATTGTTCATAAACCATATTCAATGAATGAATGGATTAAAAAAAGTTATATTTTGTTCCTTTAAAATTGGGTATATACGTATATAACGATCAAAGTTGTAGACCAAATAATTACTCAATTAGTCTTCTTAAAAACTCTTTTGCTTGCTTATGCAATTACTGTCCTTGCCTTATCTCCGGGGACAAGTAACTAAAGTATCATGTTATGTTAGGATAGAAAAAACCAATAAATAAATATCACATATGCATGTTTCTTTACTTTTTAAGCTTGACACTAGCTCCCAAGTTACAAAGCTATTTTATGTAATACTTTGCATCAATAGCACACAAAACAACAAAAGCTTATTAAATTAAGTTTAGGTAGAAGCTTAGCTTAGTCCTACAATTATTGGAAAATGTCATGTTCATTCCATCTACCGGTTTTATTCCATAGCACTCAATATTTTATTTGTAAACGTAAGGTATTGTGACAATCAAGCTAAGGAATTTGTAAGGCTTTGGGAGTTAGGATCTACCTTTTTCCACATATTATTTTAACTTTCTAATGAAAACTAAAAAAAATCGGAAGAGGGTTTTAGATATTTTTAAAACAGAAAACTTAGAACAAAAACAAGAAACAATTAAAAGAGTAATCTAGTAATTAAGACAAGGATAAGAGAAGAAGATGAACACCAACTATTTATATGGTTCAGCCTTAAAGACCTACGTCATGGGATAGAGAGCGATACGAATTTACTACAAGGAGTAACCAGATTAAAGTTTGTTGTGAATTTGTAACCCAATTATGCTGCTTTACTTTCTTTTTGTTCTTTTCTCTAGCGCAAAAAAATCGCACCAATAAACTTAAATATGTGGGGAAAGTATCAACAACAATAACCAAAACAATATAAGCAACAACAAACAACTATGTGCAAAGAAAAATCCAAAGAACAAGGATATAAGTAGAGAAACAAACACATCAAGATTTGTTTACTCAGTTTGGTCAAAAAATGACATACAACTAGATGGAGAACAAGCCTTTGATCCCTATGAATGAGTCCTTACAAAGAGATACAAGAATTTAGCTTTCAACAATAAACCCTAATTTCTACTATTTTTCCACTCTCGTATCTTGAACAAGAGAGTTGCAAAAATTACCAAGAAATTGCTCTCAATTCATTGCTCTTCATGAGTAATATGTTAGAACCCGAGCAAATCACCTACTGATTTGTCTAATGTGTAAAACAGTACAATCCTCAACTGTAAAATTGACTAACGGTTGATCTAAATCTCTTAGTGATTTGAAATAGAATGTTCAACCCCATAATTGCTCGAAAAATGTCTTGCAACCTTCTTTCTCCGCGTTGCAATTTTGACAGTACCAAAACCATATTTAACTTTTAAGGCACACACAACAACTCTCCACATTTGCTTCAAATCAATGGTGATGCCAATTTCACCATCAATCACATTGTCGCCCCTCTTCATCCTAGAACTATTCTTCAAGACAATTGTTCAATTTCAAGCATCGTTTGAACCTTGATCTAGGCACCGACCTCCAATTGCATCCAACCACCCTTGATAGTCCCACAAGCTTTCAAGTATGGTCTTTCTCCTTGCGTTCAACTGCACTTTGTAGTCCCACAAACTAGCTTCATCATTGACTCTTCAATCCTCGGAAAGCCTTCCGCCCACTTGAAGAACTAGCATCCAACTACCTTAGGATTTTTAGGCAGCATCACAAGTTTCACCATAACCTTTTCATCCCGTAGAGTGATCGTTTTCATCCTTTTGAAGAAGGAAAAATTCCTTCAGTTACCCTTGAATTTGTAGGTAATCTCACAAGTCGCCAAACCTTATTCAACCCCCAAAATATCTTTCTTCCTCTTAAAGATTTCATTGCCTTCACTAAGAATATAAAACACAATATCTTATAGTCATGTCGCTTTGGTGCCACAATAAGTTGTATTCTTCTAGTTCTGCTAGTGGAAGACTCAAACTCAAGATCAATTTTTTCCACCAAAGTTTTCAAGCAAGTACTTTCGTTATGTTTTCCACCTTGTAACCTACAAAACTTATCGAATTGCTATGAACAAACTCCATATTGTTACTTTCCAACATTTCTAGCTCAATTTCATTCCCTAGAAAACCTTGTTCAGAAAGTCAAATAAACTCATTTTACAATCATTCCCTAACTCAAAATCACATGCCTTAAAATTGTCATGTGAGTCTTGACTAGTTATTGGTGCATGATCAATAATAGTAGAGCCATCTAACATGTATAAACCAATCATTTTGGTACCTCTACCTATTACTTTAGCATTAATAGAAATTTGCATGACCCCATGCTCAATACTAGTTCCATATCCAAACATTCTTATTAATAATAAATTTTGCCTAAGGTCAGGAACATACCTTACACCATGTAAAAGGAGTTATAGTAATAAACATCATAAGACAACCAAACAATACCTTGAACTTTATAAGTCTCGCCATTTCGAAGGTGAACATTTCCACCGTCTTTTAGCTTAGAGTAGTGATATTTGTACAACCATTTGTGACAACTTGTATGACAACTTTCTTTCTCTCTCTTCTTATTGGTCAAAAACAATAGAGAGAGAAAAATGAAGAGAGAGAATAAGATGATAATGTGAGTATAAGAGAGAGAAAAATCATCATTGTCCTTTAACTCTGGATAATCTCTCTTGAAATGACCAGTGTTTTGACAATTCAAAGACTTTAACTTGTCAACACTTATTCACTTTGATTTAGACTATTTGCGTTTACTTTCACCTCTTCCACTTAACACATTCAAGACTCCATCACTGTTATCCACCTTCAAGTCTTCAATTTTGTTAGTTCCTTGGTCCTAAGATATGATGGTTCCTCGTCCAAGGTGATGGTGGCTTCTTTTCCATAAAGCATTGTATCATTGAAATGTTCAAATGATCTAGGTAACAAACACAATAAGAGTAAAGTCTTATCTTTATCCTTAAAGTTCACTTCAATATTCACCAAATCATCAAGAATCTAGTTAAATTATGTCAATTGCTCCACAATATGTTTAGACTCCACCTACCTAAATGAGTAGAGTTATTTCTTCATAAATTGTTTATGAACCAATCACTTGGTCATATACATTGAACATAACTTGGTCCACATGAGCGTCATGCACATCTCCTTTATGAGTTCCCTTAAGACCTTATCTCAGACACAAAACAATAATATTCTTTGTTTTATCTATCATTTGGGACTTCTCCGCTTGTGTTTGGTTTGCTAACATAGCAGGTCCACCCTACAATGCTTCTACACAATTTTCTTGACTCAAAATCATGCATCTTCACCTTCCATGATCCAAAATCATAGCTTTCGGCAAACTTCTCGATATCCCATTTGAAACCTATGGCGTTGATTTTAAAAATTTACTTTTTGCCCTATAGTGAGTGCCAAAGTACATGAACAAACACATCAAGATTTGGTTACCCTGTTCGAACCAACAATTAAAGTGTGTCTGGGAGAGAACAATTGTTTGATCCACTATGAATGAGTATTTACAAAGAGATACAAACAATTAGCTTTCAACAACAAACTGTATTTACTACCTTTTTCTCACTCTCTTTCTTTAAAAAAGATATTTGCAAAAGTTGCTAAGAAATTGCTCACAATTGTTCTCCAAGAGTAATCCTCAATTTCTTTATTTTTATCTCTTAACTCCTCAAAGATAATCACTACCCAAGGTGTTTATAATGTATTTCTCAACTCTAGAATCTCATCTAAAAACACTTAACTCTTACTCTAAAAATTCCCTCCTTTGATCTCACAAGATTACACAACAAATAAGTGAAAAACTACTTAAAGATGGGACAAGACCCGATCAAATCGTCTAGCAATCTGACTGGGGCACAAGCACAACAATTCAATTTTGGATTGTAAAAATCACCTAGCGATTTGGACAGAATGTTCACCTAGCAATCTCGCAATCTCTATTTTTATTTTTTTTTTACAAACAGAGTTTACAAGTAGGGGTGTGCAAAAAAACTGGTTCTCCTGAACTGGCTTACAAAATCAGTGACCCAAACTGAAAAGCCCAATCCAAAATGTATAAAAACTGATCCAGTCCAATATCATTATATCCAAAAAAACTGTATCCCTTTTTAAAAACGGGTTCTCTCTCTCTCTCACACACACACACACGCACACACGCGCGCCCACACACACACACACACACACACACACGTTTTCTTCTTCTTTCTTCATTCTAATTTTCACCATCCTTTTCCTCTTATCTTCTTCTTCTCTCTACATAGATCCAAGCCACTGTTCATCATATTTCTGTTTTCTCAAATTATTCCTCTCTTTACTTTCATTGATCTCTATATTAAAGAATAAAAAAAATTCAGATCTTGAGCTTCAAAATTGGAATTATTCCCCTAATCTACCTAATCCCTTGGATCAACTTCACCAAAACCTCCTCACAGTACTCTTTACACTCCTTTTTTTTCTTCTTCCCTTTTATACCACAAATTCCAATTATGATGATGATGATTATGACAATAATTGAATTGATTTTATTATTTTTATTACTTGAATAGATGCAGGATGGTGGTGAGGAATTACTTAGAGAGCTTGAGAAAGTGAAAGCGGAGGATTTTTTTTTTTTTGACGCATTGTAGTGTAACACCCGTGAAAAATATCGACGGTGTCGTTTTATGAGATTGTTTTTTTCTTGCTGGTGCTTCAGTTCTTCTAGTCTCTTCTCTTGTTAACTCTGATTTAATAATTTGGGCTCATATAAAAAACTGGTTCTGAACCAGTTTTGAATCGAACTGAACCAGATTAACGTAAGTGGTTCTATGAACCGAACCAAACCATAAATCTGGATGCAGTTTGGATTGGTTCATACCAATGCACACCCTTATTTACAAGTTCCTCGCATCCACATACTCAAGTGTTTCCAATGGATACCTTATGTTACTTATGTATACCCTGAATACACATAACATAAGTTCTGATTAGTAAATAAATGTAACTTAGCTCTAAAAAAGTAACAAACTCATATTTCTTTGATCACTGTTATAACCAAGTATTCTCTTTTCAGATTCAATAGTTCTAAACAAAAAATAAATAATTTTTTGCTTATAATAGTGCAATCGGATAGAGTAAATAATTCACTGTAACATGCAAGGCAACATCTCCTTATGATTGAAATTCAAGTGTTGCAACACCTGCTTATATCACATTTATGAGACACTTGTAGATATAGATATAAATATCTTTTTATTTACCAGAACAAATATGTATTGGACCACAACGGAAGACTTGAAGTCGGTTTTATGAGGTTGTGAATCAATTACAATTTCTAAGATAATGTCAGAGCCTTATACAAGAGTTGCTAGGTAACCTGCTATTAGGTTTATGCTATTTGGCCACCCATACACCATTTATATCCACGCTCCAGATGTCGAGTCTTGGGTGTGAGAGTTTGTGAAATCCAACATCAAATAAAAGATGGCTTGATAATACGTTTACAAATGGGATCAATCTTCACATCACAAAATTGACTTCAAGTCTTCGGTTATGTGTACAAGCCATACATTAATTTATGTGTAGTCAATGAGAGTATGAGACCCTATCATTTTCACCACTCATTAACTAATTTGAAGAGACGTCAAACTACTATAAGTCAACCGCTAAACATCTTTTTATTTTTTTTGTCGGGACCCGCTTAATTATTTGAAGTTATAAGAAAAATATCTCTCACCTCTATCGATATTTGTTTATTTCATATTCAAACTCTAACTAGTATTTAATAACTAAAACAATTCATGTTTCTATTTGTTTAACATATCTTTATACATGTGTGACTAACTGATGGGGCTAGTTTCTTGTTGAATTGATAAAATATGTTGCAAAGAGCGTCCAGGTGCTTGAACTTAGAGATGCTTATAAACAGCATACAAAAAACCTTCCATGTTCTTTGTCAGAAAACTGTTGCTTGATGCATATAGATGGAGGGTTTAATGCCACAAACAGGTTTGCCCCTACAAAAGGGGTGACCCTGAATGCCCTCTATCAAATTGACATTAGGTTTCGTTGTACATTCTATCAAATCAAATATACCGCATATAATTTTTACTACCTTGATGTTTTATAATCAAAGAGAAAGAAAAGATAGAAACATTCTATTTTTTTTTTAATTTTATCATTTTTTGTCAATAAAAACAGAAAGAAGACCGCGATAAAATTAAAACTGAACTTAAATGTGATATTAATATAAAAAATTAAGACCCGGTAGTTTATTATATCATGTCTTTCTTATCTTGGTCAACAAACTAGGCCATAATATTTTAATGACCACTCATTAGGTCAATAAAGAAAATAATATAAGTCGAATATGTCTAAACTAATGACATTTAAAAATTATATAGTATTCCCTTAAAAAGAATTATATAGTATACCCTTGTCAAAAAAAGTTATATAGTACAATAAACAATAAAATATTATAAAATAAAATATTTAGAAATTAAATCATAGAGAATATAAGTTGTTATTAAATACCCATATTTTATATTTCTTTTTTTTTTTATCAAAAAAGAAAAAAAGGAATATAAAATACCAATCTTTTTGTTTGAATCTTTGTAACTTGATGTTTTTAGGTTACCATGTTATAGCTATATGAAGTCCACACCATTTTTTTTTTGACAAAAATAAACGATATTCATTCATTCAAGTTGATGGAGTACATCGATACAATACAAATCCAAATTCGCTAAAAACAAAAAGGATGAATCTGTGAACAAACTCACAACATCCATATTAATAGCCTAAAACGGCAAAGTATCTATGCCTACAAATATGACTAATATGACTATATTCAAGTCTCTGGAATACTCATGTCTCCGGATCTTCAACGTTGACGACGCCAAAGTCATTGTCATTAATCGGATATGCACATGCTCAAAGCTAATCTTTCAACCTGAATCATATAAACACCGCACTAAGACGGGAAATAAAAAACAAACCGCACAAAGACGGGAAATCAAAACAAACAGAGTCGTTCAGAGACGACGAAATCACAAAAACAAACGAAAGAAAACAGAAAATATGTGAAATTACTTATTCAATTAGGATAGAAGGAAAAACAACTAGGATGAGTGATTTTTGGGTCAAAATTGACCCTAAATCACCCATCTGACAAGAAAAAGAAGAAGAAAGGGGTGACAACTAGGGTTTGAGAAGGAGAGAGAGAAAGAGAGAGAGAGAGAGAGAGAGAGAGAGAGAGAGAGGGTGAACGTGTTCTCATGAAGTCCACACCATTGTTTAACTGTGTTCAGTCTCCTTCAAAAAAATAAAATTTATTTGAGCACATAACATGTTCTCCCTCCCAACCAATTTATTTCTATATACAAGAGTTAAATATCAAACTTCTTACCACTAATTTAATGGTTCAGATTTCTTACCACTTAGACCGATTGATTGTTGATTTTATAACTTGAAGTTTCATATAATTGAATAAACTAAAATTTTATTTTAAAAGTTGTACAAAGGTAAAAAAAAAATTTGGTAGATAGACGAAATGACAAAGTCATTATAAACTCACACACATTAGTGGAGGTACCGAGGTTCGAACTCCGGTCATGACGTCCGGTCTAACAATTTCGACATTTTTCCCTTTGAGCTAGAAATTGTGGACTACAAAGGTAAATATATATATATCCGTTCAAAATGACTTTTCATAACCAGTTTAGACTAATTTCATACCAGTCTCCTTTCTCTCTAACTTAATTGTTTAATTAAATGGAATGAATTGCTGACAAAAATGTTCATAAGAAATTCAGGAGGGAAAAAACTATTACTAACAATGGAGATACTAATTAAAATTTACAACTGTTTTATACGAGATTTAAATTTTATCTTTTGATGTTATAAAGTCCAACAATCTTTCTCCGAGGTAGGGATATTGCATATTATATACAGGAGTCGGGTTCGAACCCCGGACACTCCATTTTTCCACAATGAAATTGTATGAACTCTAACCATTAGGCTACTTGACAGAAAAAAAAAATCCAACAATCTTTTACTATTGTTTAACAACTCATGGAAGGATTAAATTACTAAATTACTACAATTTCTTTGTTCAATTGATATTTTTTCAATAGTAAGAAAGACTTAGTGGCTATTTGGTTTGGTGGTGGGAGCACAAATACCGCGTCCCAATGCTCCCCCACCGTGATTTTTATGAAAAATAGTGGCCTTAGGCCAAACGTGCGTCTGTGTTTAGTGCACTGCACAAACAAACACAACATTATACGTTTTTTTAACTATATTATTGCTGTAAAATATTTACCAACTCTATCAATGATTAACATCTATAATAAAACTCAAACTTACCACTTTAGTGAGATTTTTTCTCACCACCAAATTTATTCATCCAGAAGACTCAAACTTGAGATATTATTGTATGAACCAAATTTAAAACTTCTATTTAGACCATGTCATATTAGTTAAACGTTTGATCCATACAAAGAGAAAAAAATCAGATATTAGTGTGATTACTACCAAAAAGGGTGTGATAAGGTTTGATAGTGGTGAGTCAAAAAAATCACAAAAATGGACACAAACGACAAAGCATAAATAAAAAACGCACACAAACCCAACCATTCAACCTCTCGTACAGACACAATGAACAAACAGCCTAACTGCAGTACAGTACTTACTATTAGTATCTCAAAGTGCTAGCCTGCTAGATCGCACAACAATGTGTTGCTGTCACCTGTCAGGTTAATTTTGCATCACCTAAGTTCTTTTTTTATTTTTATTTTTAGAATTATTATATCAGGTGTCTATAGTCAGTCTATTATATAGACTAAATACAATTATCTTATTAAATAACAACCCATCTTTAAAAATAAAAAATTATATGGTGTTTTACACAATTTTTTCTTGCTCTGCCATACTTTTCTTTCTCTTTTTTTTCCGGTCAAAATTAGAACTTTGAATTAAATTTTAAAAGCTCTAGTTCTTATTCTCATTTATTGAGAATATATGGTCTACAAATGTATTTATAGGAAGTAGGCTCAACCTCACCTCAAAAAAAGATTATATATGCCCTTTTGCAAAACATTTTGTTAAAGAAGGACAATGTTTTTTTTTTCTTTCTATTTTCTGATGGTAAATATTTCTCAAAAATATGTAGTGTGAATCAAATCCATGTAGGCTCAATTAAATTTGAAGATAGGATTAAAACTTATCCAAAATTCATTGGACCATTTCTTAGATGATCATTTTGAGTTATACTCAACTCTTCTTTTTTTTTTTTTTTAATTCCTTATATGATCATTTTGATTTATTATTATACTCAACTCAAATTTTTTAATAGTAATCCTCAAAGTCAAATCAAAGACACTATTACAGTCAACACTGAATGATCAAATTTTTTTGAAGAAAAATGACCAAATTTTTTAACACGTGCTGTTTTTATTTCACAGCACATTTTATAATACTTGAGCCAAATTATCCACTAACTTTTAGACAAGTACCTCAAGCATCAAAGAAAAGCATGAGTTATGCAATCTCAAGAGCATAAAGTACAAAAGTTGAAAGGTTAAACTAGGCACCTAAAAAGATAAACACCATGTGTACATATATTATTCATCAATTTTAAGTCACTCACGAGATATGACCCTTTCAATTGTCCTATGAACAGCCACATTCAATGGTGATGAAGTGATGAACAATGAAAAAACCATTTTTGATTAATTGACAAATGACTCAAAAAAGATGTGAACAATCATGTCCTTCAAAAAAGAGACCCCACCACACAAGCATACAAACTCATCACGCAATCCAAAAGCCATTCAACTTAGAATCTGCCAAACAAGGGTCCCATTTCACATGGGAATAGGATATGCATGAGAAAAAAGATTCAATAAAAGGACAAATTATTTCATCTATCCAACAATTTTACCCACAATAGGGCCATACATATGGTGGTGTAACCAAATTTTAGAATTCTTATTTATATCACAAGTCTTACATAACAGAATAATCTTAGGTAACAACAAGACTTCACTGAATTAAGAACAAAAACATAGACTAAACAATATTATTATTGGAATAACAAGCTTTTATTATTATAACCCCATATCATACCTAAGGACAAGCATAAAAATAAAATCTAGTTTTTCTAGGACTACTACAGGATTACATGTGAAGAAAATTGCAGTACACCTTTTTGGCCCAAAGGGAAACTTCACATGATATGATATGGGTGGCCAAACTTTGAAAGAAAATAAAAAAGAGTTCATGATAAATAAAAGAGTATGAAGATTCCAGCTGTCAAATTCACTGGTACCATACTGATGAAGAAATATCTGGCTGTTTCTGAAGATGATCCATGATGCCTACTCCATGCATATCTCCCTTGAACTCATAGGATGTCAAATCACAATGTGGGGACCCAAACATTAAATGGAAATTATTGTTGTGATTCTGATTGTGATTGTGATTGTGATTGTGATTGTTCTCAAAGGGAGAATTCAAAGTTTTGAATCGTTGGTCAAATTGACCTTCATCTCTTGCAAACATGTGATGATGATTGTTATTGGACATGTTGGTTTCTTCAAACATGTTTCCTTCCATCACCATTCCTTGACCCCTGAAGTAATTCTCATGCTGCTGCTGCTGAATGCTGCTAGCTTGCGGTAAGATGTGATTTTCCGCGGCAGCTAAGTGGTTGCCAGAAGTTAAATTCATGTTGCCTTGAATGTCTGAATCATAGACAGTCATGAGGCCACCAATCCTTTTCTCACCATCTTCAGAAACTCCCAGTCCAGTTATGTCAATGGAAGGTGGAACCATATTAACAGACTGAGCCATCACAGGTTTCGGTTGAACAAATGATTGAGGATATATGACTGGTTTTACCTCATTAGCATGAAAACTTGGACCACCAAAATCTGATGAAGAAGAGCCTCTATATGGACAACTTAATTGATGAGTGTCCCTAGAAGCCCTGTCTGGAAAACCGATGTGAGCTTGGCTATAAGGACATGTAGAGTGTTGGCAAGTGAAAATTTTAGGATCCATCATGTTAAATTCACCAGAGATCTTCCGCTTCCTCACGAAATCCAAGTTGGTCGCAACCTCTTCCTTCATTGCGAAAGTCTGCTGAAATGGCAGTCTTACACCTCGCATTCTCTCCATCATCCCGATGTTGGATGGATGAAGAAGATTCTCAGGTTTCCGTTCCTCCACATCAAAATTCGGCTCCTCTTCTCCCCCATCGACATCATATTCATTGCCTTCATTGATGCCGAAAGGTCCAGCTGCGACAAATGGGGGGATATAATCAGGATAAAGCTCTCGTGCTAAGGCTTCCTCTTGATTGACGATTGCAAGCCAGGTTGCACTTTCCTTGGCCGTCATTTTATCTTGAAGGCATTTGGACTGCCTCACAAGCTTGCGAATTTTGGCAATGTCGGGAGACATGTGCTTGATGACAGCAGTCAGAACTCCAACCTTCCATGCCTTCTTCAGATCATGAGGTTTCTTATAAGGCGGAGGACCTTGATCTTTCGGTAAACCGATTTGGGGCCACCAGTCTTCCTTCCCTGTTGGCCACCATGGAGGAGGAACACCCTTCTCCAATGGAAACCGCCTCTGAGGGGGATCACAGTGTTGCATGAGTGCAGATAAGAGAGAACCCAAGGTTGTGTCCTGCAGCTCTTGCAAGGTGTGAGGGGTTGGACCAATCGGATTGCCTCCATCATTCTTCCCCGGAATTGCATTGTCTGCTTGGTACTTGGATATGGCAGCAGGACCGTTGCGGTCAAACCTAACCTTATCCTTCCACCATTCGCGGAGATTATCCGATGCCCCGGTCACAGGCTTTCCTTTCTCGGGAATTATCCCGTAAACGAACCCTTGAGCCTTGCAAACCTCCATCATTTTCAGCATGTACTTCAAGATTCCATCTTGAGCCCTTGACATCTTTTTCCTCCTTGCCTGTTCCTGGGATTGCCTTTGCTTGGCCGCATCGGATCCTTCCTTCGGTTTGACTTGCTCCTTTAATCGCTTGAGAAGCACCTTATCCCTCCACATCCTCCTCTCAAGCTCAGCAACATCAATATCATCATCGCTGTAATCTTCGTCAACCATCGCCTCAGGTTCAGTTAGCCGGGCGGTAATATCCCCTTCAACTTGGGGTTGGGGAGCAGAAAACACTTCCAGATCACCAGATAGAGCTATCTCATGATCAAACATCATCATCATTTTCCAAGGAAAAATAACCCCTAAAGGTAGCCAAAAAATCCAAAAATAATAATATGGATTCAACCTACAAACTTCTGATGACACCAACTATCACTATTCACCAGTTCAAGTCAACAAATTCTGCAATTTTGATGACAATTATGAACCTGCAAACACCAATCAAACAGAGAAAAATTAAACACGGTACAAAAATCAAATATTTTCCACATAATAAAGAATTTCCAGATCAGAAAACATAAACTAGTATCTTCAATATATATCCACCAAAAACTCAAAATTTCCAAATTACATTTTTTTTCTTTCTTTCACATCCAACAAAGCTATAAACCTTAATAGAATATCATTAAAAAAACTCAAATTCGCCAATTGCTAATAAAAAATATCAATTGAAAAAGTATTAAAATTTCCCGCTTTTATCCAAAGACAAATAGATCAGGGCAATTACCAATATCAAAAATCAAATTTCACCCATGAATCAAAATATCAAAGTACAAGCAAACATAAGCAAATATACCATAATCTCAGTGATCAGAAAAATATTAATCTTTCAAGGAAAAAATACATTAAATAAAAACAAAAACATGAGTTAAATTGATGAGGAAAATTACAAATCCAATAACTACAACAATTTTAGCAAGCTATGAATAAAAAAACAGCACGAATAAATAAAAACAGAGACTTTAACAGAATAATAGCTTAATGAAAATGAAAACAACAAAAACACAAAAGCTAATGAAGATAAACAGCCAAAAGGGTAAGCAAAAAACTAAAAAAGATAGAATTTTACCTAATGATTCAGAACTGGGTCTTGAAAGTCAAATGAAGAAGAAGAAGAAGAAGAAAATGAAGGATGAAGAAGAAACAGAACAGAACAGAGGAGAGAGAAAATGAAAAAGGGACTTTAGAGTTTAAACATTATCCCGATTTTAATGCATTATGAAAGTGGGGGCTGTCCTAGGTGAATGTGAAGAGGGTGGTGGGTTATTATTGGTGGGGTAAACCCAATTTTGAGGAGAGAAAAAGAAAAGAAAAGAAAAAGCAAGTGGAGTGAGAGAGATATTTTACTACTACTATTATACTCCACTTTGTAATTTGTGATTTTGTGTGTTAGGCTTAAAGAATAGACCCCCTTTATATAACCTTTTTTAGGACAATATAATATTATTAATTTATCCTTTTTTTTGATAAAAATAAAACTTTTTTTATAAAAATCTAATTTGTCTAAATTGAGCCATTAATTTATAGAATCAGTTGATAAATATTGATAAATAAATAATCAGTTGATATTATCCATAAATATTTACTTAAAGATAAGCGCGTCGAATCGCTTTTTTTAACGAAAAGCGCGTGGAGTATTCGGTTTTAATTTTTTACTATATTTTGTTTGTTCGTTCTAGAAGAGTCAAATACCGTTAGGATTTCCGTAAAAGAAAATTAATTTTAATTTATTTAATTTTGTTTAAAATTGGAAAAAAACGAAAAACAAAATCATGTAAATAAATGTTACGGTGTTTTTTCTCAGAAACTTCAATGCTTTTCAGTTTCGTTACAAATGTGTCCTTACGATTAAAGATTGTTCGATAAACTCTATCGATCATGATTAAAATTTCTCTGAAATGTTTGTTTATTCTTGCAGTAGAATTGACACTGACGTATGGACGTAAATGGTCATTGATATAATTGTTACTAATAATAATTTTTCATCTTTCAATTTACAAAAAACTGAAATTCAACGTTGACTATTTTAATATTATATTAGTAACCACATTTTTTTAACATTAAATTAATTTATACATTTAATATTTTCAAGTAAATTCAAATCTTAAATTAATTTGATTTTATGACGATAAATTAATTTTGCTATCTTTTGTTTGTTCGTTCTAGAAGAGTCAAATCGAAATCATGTAAGTAAATGTTTCGGTGTTTTTTTCTCGAAAACTTCAATGCTTTTCAGTTTCGTTATAGATGTGTCCTTTCAGCGATTAAAGATTGTTCGATAACCTCAACCGATCATGATTGAAATTTCTCTGAAATGTTTGCTTATTCTTGCGATAGAATTGACTCCGACTTACTGATGTAAATGGTCATTGATATCATCATTACTAATAATAATTTTTCATCTTTCAATTTAAAAAAAAAATTGAAATTCAACATTGACTAATCTTTTTTTTTTTGTCAGCTAGTCTAGTGGGTAGAATAGAATTCACTTTTTTCATTGTGATTCACCTTTTTCAATATGAATAAGTGAGATGTCTGGGGGTTCGAACCCCGGTTCCTGCATATAATAATGTATGTCTCTGTCAACTAAGTTAGGCTCACGAAGACAATTAATAACCACATTTTTTAATATTATATTAATTTATACATTTAATATTTTAAAGTAAATTCAAATCTGATTTTTTTTTTTGACGATAAATTAATTTTGCTATCTTTTGTTTGTTCTTTCTAGAAGAGTCTAATACCATTAGGATTTCCGTAAAAGAAAATTAATTTTAACTGATATAATTTTGTTTAAAATTGGAAAAACTAAAAACAAAATCATGTAAATAAATGTGACAGTGTTTTTTCTCGAAAACTTCAATGCTTTTCAGTTTCGTTATAGATGTGTCCTTTCGGTGATTAAAGATTGTTCGGTAACCTCAATCGATCATGATTAAAATTTCTCCAAATTGTTTGCTTGTTCTTGCGGTAGAATCTACTATGATGTACCGATGTAAATGGTCATTGATATCATTGTTACTAATAATAATTTTCATCTTTCAATTTAAAAAAAAATGAAATTCAACATTGACTAAGTTAATATTAAATTAGTGACCACATTTTTTCAAATTATATTAATTTATACATTTATTATTTCAAAGCAAATTCAAATCTTAAATTAATTTTTTTGTCAAAAAAATCCTAAATTAATTTTATTTTTTGACGATGAATTAATTTAATCTACATGGCATAGATTGGGTTTATCCTTTTTTTTTTTTTTTTCAACTTCTCTTTGTGTGGGGACACGTCCTCTCTAGTTGAAATTGGATAAAACCAAATTGACCAATTTGTTTATTTGTTCTTTTTACAAAAGACCAATTAATTTATGAAGATAGGCCACACACAAACATACACACGTACTGCAGTTCAAAACGCCAGTAGTAGCAGATTTTTTTTTGATAAGTTGTAGTAGAAAAGGGAAGTGGAAAAGCATTTTTATTTTAATAGAAGACAATAAACTACACAAAAGGATCCAAGTTCATTACTAAAATAAAAAAGGATCCAAGTTTCAATTAGTTCCATATAAAAGCACTTTTACCAATTAATCAGTTCAGCGAAATATGTCAAATGCTGATTTTTCCCGTCAATGGATTATTTCGCTTCTATCTTAAAATGTGGAAGCCTTTGTGATTAAGCATTCGCTTTTTTGATGTATCTTTTTCCTTATTAATGGCGGAAGTTGGGTTCATTCAAATACACCGTTATTGGCAAAAGTTTACCTTTAGATTTCAATTATTGGGTAGATACAGATTTAAAAAATCCATATCTCATTCGTGTTCATAAAAGTGTTTTATCTTAAATTATCTTTATATTTTTTGACAAATAATTTATTTATATTCCATCTTATAGAAGTTTCTATATGATTTGTACAATTTAGTTGCTAGCTAGAAAGACATTGATATGAAGGGAGTATAAGTTTGAATCTAGAATTCTCTATTTCTTACATTTAAGGTGTTTGACTTATTTATTTCTTACATTAGTATATATACAATGTTCTAAAGACATTGACATACGGTTTTTCAAGTTCAATCTGATACATATATCAACACGATTTCTTTTACACTTATCAAATTATTGATACGAAGTTTTCATTGCTACTACTATATCATCAACATATAATTTGATACAATTTACAAAAATAGTAATAATTATATCGTGGGAAATATCGTATGCAATTTTTTTTTTATAAATCCACCTCCTTATAATAAGTATGTAATTAAAAAAAATTCAAAATAATGATTTTCTAGAATACTTTTATGTATTTTTTTTAGAATACTTTTATATATGTAAATGCAAATTAAAGTAATTATTTTATTTTAATTACTATAAAACTCGTAGAACGCACGAGGACGCATAATGGATATGTGTTCGCTTGATTATTTAGAAAAACAATTACAATTTTATTATAGAAGATACGGGGAATAAATTTGTTTATGAAAATTCCAATTTTTTTTAAAAAAAAAAGTTAAACAAAATATATTAAAAAATCAACACAAATTCCTTTAACACAAAGTGTATCAAAGAAAGTTAAAGTATTCCGAAATTACAATGAGACAATCCCCAAGCTACAATAACAAAGTAGCCAAGAAAAAAAAATTACATTGCAACCTCAAAACATAATAAAGGATTTAACCTCTAAACCGAATACTCAAAATCAAAAACAGTATAATAAGATTTAAACCACCAAAAAGCTTGGAGTTTAACGTTTTCCAATAAAGATAGAAGCTCTTCCGATTTATTGTGAAACTGTATCATATTTCGGTCCTTCCAAATTGTAAAAAGTGCTGAAATCCAGACGAGATTTGTCGGAAAAACCTCCAATACCTCCAAACTGAAGAAAATGCTTAAATAAGGAACAAGAGTTGTTGAGATGTCTAACCATCCAGATATTAAAAGGCAAAGTTGTCCTGGGATGGTAATGGGTACGTCATGGGTAGGGTACTGATAAGTCAATAATTTAGTGGTTCTTAAGTGTTTATTTTCATAGAATTTAGTTTGGTTTAGTTAGTTTTTAGAACAATTTTACTTCAAATTTGTTTGTTTTTACTTCAGGATCAAATATGATGAAAGATCAAGTCTTTGAGCAAAAGAATGAATTAAGATGCATGATTGAAGCTTGTTTGAGAAGAAAGCTAAAAAAAGGGAAAGTCTGCCATATTTATGTGCTGATTTGGTGCATATTTATGTGTTGATCTGGTACAATTATATGTTCTGATTTGGTGCAAATTTATGCGCCGAGTTAGTACAAATTTATGCTCCGATTTAGTGCAATTTTATGTTGTTCCTTTAGACTATAAATAGGGCAGCCACCAAACATATTAATCATCTTTTGTTCTTGGAAATTCTATGTGACAATTATTTCCATCAATCAAAGTTCTTATTTTATTGCTTTTTATTATTCTTGCTATTTACTTTCATGTTCTTCTTCTTAATCTCTATGTCTACAATGAACATGAGTGAGTAGACTTCTTTGTCTTGGGATTGTTGGATAAGTCTAATGACCTAATCCTATTCAAACCAAGCCTAGAACCCTAATTTTATGTAACCCTATTTTTCTAATCTAATCTCACCGTTCTTAATTCTTATTTCAAATACTAACCGAAGTATCAAAAGAAGAAGGTTAGTATTGGACATGTGAGATTAGACAAGGTTTTGAAAACATAAGAATAGTCTAGAAAACTTTGAGACCTTAAAGTTTCGCTCTTAATGGGTTTCAATAACGATCAACCATGAGAATATACGTGGTTGCTATTGAAACACACTCATTGATTTCGAGAGAAACCTTGATAGGCCTTAGAGAAACCGGCCTTTAGAATTAGGTCTAACATAAAATTAGTATATAGGTTTCGATTGTGAGAGATTTGTCCTTATGATGAACCAATGATCCCGAGGCTCTTTTTATTATTATTTTCAAATCAATCAAAAATCCCAACTTTTAAAACCCTAATCTTTCAGCTAATCATCGTTAAAAAAAATCAATTTACACAACTCCTTGTTGGAACAATACTTTTTTACTACTTCGGTAAAACCGTGCACTTGCGGATTTTACACATCAGGTACTATAATACTCTCCCCATACACGCGTTTGTAAAAAATGTCTGTATCCGAGCCCGTACCATTGTGGGCAACAACTTTAGTGTCCTTCCCCCATACGATTGAAATAAAAAAAGACAATAAAAAACATCACGATTGAAATAAAACCATGATTCAAAAAATTTCAAATAAATTAAGCAATTTTTATGCTTAGGTTTAGGCTTAAATAGTTAAATAAATTAATTAATTATACACTAAAAATAATTATTTCTCATGTTATATAAA
>Ga0315915_1003364_pt1 | contig 20317 bp, 14 predicted proteins | sample MpolbnodulesMG_FD_207738 | JGI IMG/M metagenome (GOLD analysis project Ga0315915, IMG submission 207738) | Medicago polymorpha root nodule microbial communities from Los Angeles, California, United States - branched nodules | ecosystem: Host-associated > Plants > Roots > Nodule | place: USA... | reverse complement strand
AGAGGAAATCTGATAGCATGTGGCCTAATGGATCTTGGAGGAGTCTCTGATACCATCTTAGAATTTGTGGTTGGGCCTAACACAACCCCACAAAACCGACTTGTGAGGTGAGGATTGCCCCCTCTTATAAACATTCGTTCAGGCCATCTCTCATCCAACGTGGGACTCTTTAACAGAAGTATTGCTTCTGCTCATTGCTTATCATCTTAGAACAAAACCAAACAGTGAAATTTTTGTTCTTTATATTTTTACGAGGAGTGCTAGTGTGTTGAAAAGTGAGTGCTGCTAGCATTATCTTCTTTGTGAAGTGCTAGCGACACACTTTCCGTCACATTCTCTTTTATTGGTTAAAATACACACTTGTTCCCCCAAACTATATGGGTCACATATAAATTTGGTAGGACCCATATGAACTTTAACCAATAAAAGAGGTGTGTTGAAAAGTGTGAGTGTATTGCTAGCATTGTTCTCTTTTTATTTTTTTTCCTAAAAGTGGTGTCGCAAATGAGTTTTACCATAATGGTGTGATCTTATAGGGAAGTGTTCGTAAAGATCAATTGTCTTGGGAACTGAGGTTGAGCTTCTCATTCATTCAAAAGGAATCATGCTTGCTCGAGTTTAATTTTTGTATTCTTATAAACTGTATTAAGGAAGAGTTTTCTTCTATCTTGAACTTTAAACTTCTTTGATGTTAATGCCAGAATCCTTTTAAGATGACTTCAATGCTGATGCTTAATTTTGTTTGTTTTGCTTCTCTAAACAATGGATAGATCAATTTCTTGCATGAGTTTTGTGGTTTAAGCAAGAGCTTACCGATGGTACAGCAGCTTCGACTTTTTAGGTATGTAGCATCTGGAGCGGTACAAGTTTACACGCAGCATCAGCCTAGTACGCAATTTGTTTTCTCCAATATTTTGTAATCGGTTCCTATTGTCTGTTTGATTGCCTTCTTTTAATAATGCTGGCAGAGTTTGGTATTACTTCTCAAGTTTGCCTGTCTATTTTCTTAAGAAATATTTGGATTGACTATCTAAAATATTGGTAGTGCTTTTATTGGAGTATTTAATTGGGGAGCTTGCATAGGTGCATTTACTTTGGAAATTTGATCCTGCACAATTGTAATTTTAAGCTATTGACTATACTTTTTTTTTTTTTTAATAATTAATTAAGCTATGACAATACTTGGTTTACAGAAGTTTTGATGACTTCAGTTTGGCTCCTTCACAATGCTTAGCAAGCTTTAATTAGTATAAAAAGCTTCTAAAAGCAACTTTCGACCCAATTATTAGAAGTCATATTTAATATGTATATGTCAGTTCCTTAAAGTTAGAACGTTGAGCAAACTTTCATTGGTTAAAGTTGCAGAACTTTGCCAAGTAGCATTGATGCCAAACTCATTCCGAATTCCTGATCAGTTTTTCATTCATTGTATGTAGAGATATGGTAAATGAGGGCATCTTTGACACTGTCACCGATGTCTTGCAAAGTGAAGACAAGATGCTTGTGCTTACTGGGTATAGTAACCTTGATCTGCATTATCCTTTTGACTATTCTGATTTTACATTCTTTGCGATCAATTTCTAAGAGGGAATTGCTTCTATGGTTGCAGAACAGATATTCTCATTCTCTTCTTGAACCAGGATCCTAATCTTCTCCGATCCTATGTGGTTCGACAGGAAGGAGTCACACTTCTTGGACTGTTGGTAAGATCTTTCTATGCAAATTGGTGACATGTTCTTTCTAGATGATATGCATGTGTGAATAAACAATTGAAATCAGATAACTTTGGCAGTGTGTTTGTTGCCAACTTTGTGCATGTGTATCACATTATGTTTAGCTGCGTCTACTACTGATAAGATGCCATAGATAGATTTCTTGATGGTTGATTCCTTGTTAAGATGTATGTTGTACTAGCAATTACATATATAGGAGTTCAACAATCTAGTTGAACTTAAAAGTATTTCCTGTCAATTCTGAATCCTGAAATAATTTTTCAACTGTTTATTAGAGTATTTTTAGTGTCTTTCGCCCTCTTTCTGTTTCCTCTATTTTCTTTTATTTTCTCAGCAGTGCTCATATTCTTTTGCAAGGAAATATGGAACATGACAGCATGGTTTTTGAATATTTATCATTTTTGTTAAAGGATTTTTGTAATGTACAGGTTAGAGGAATGGTAACAGATTTTGGGGACGACATGCATTGCCAGTTTCTTGAGATTCTTCGCATTCTTTTAGACTCATCTACATTGTCTGGCGCACAGGTTCAAGTTTCTGTTATTTTTATTGATCTCTCAATCTTGCCTTGCGTTGTTGCTGATATTTACTTAACCAAAATGCTTCTCGACTAAAATATATCTTAGTTTGTGCTTTGTAGTATTTATTTCTTTTTCTGAAAGAGATTTTGTTAACTTTAATTATAATATGTGAATTTAAGTTTAACATTCTTAAATAAGCAGTTTTTTATATACAATTTAGTCACCTTTACGTTTCGTTCGGCAGAGGGACACTACTATTGATATTTTCTACGAGAAGCATTTGTGTCAACTGATCAAAGTGATAACAGCTTCATGTCCTCCAGAAAATGTCGCTAGTGCGAGCAACAAATTCATAGACCCTGACAAAGGAGACCAAAATCACAGTGGGACAAAGCCAGAGATTCTATTGAACATATGTGAACTACTATGCTTCTGTGTTCTACACCACCCATACCGAATAAAGTATTTCCTTGTTGCTTTGCAAAAATCAGAATTGACTTTATGTTGTTGATCATTTGAAAATTTAATTGTTTTCTCTTTGCTCCTTGCAGGTGCAGTTTTCTTCTGAATAATGTAATTGATAAAATTTTGTTACTGACACAAAGAAGAGAAAAATATCTGGTTGTTGGTGCCATTCGGTTTGTTCGTACCATTCTCTCACGTCATGTAAGCTCATACGTTTGTGTAGATATTATCTCAGTTTTGTCTTTGGCAACTGCCAGAGCATAAATATCCACGCTGCCCCAATATGTATATATATTTCAACACCCAGAGCATGTAATTGCAATTGTATGGTTCATAAGGGTCTTATTACCCTGTCTAGAGTGAAAGTAGGGCATTCCTCCTCCCCTTAACATTGTATAACAAACTCTGATTACTGTGTATTTGTAGTTTATTTTTCTTCATATCCTCACCTAATCTGGGTGGAAGATTAGAAGTTTGTACCAGGTGAAACATGTAACTCATTCTCTACTGGCTTAGAAGTCATAACTAACTGTTAATTTCTTCTCATTAACTATGGAACCACGTTCTTGTTTAGAGGTTCTTGTCTGCTCTAGATTCTTTCCTCTTGCAAAATCTTATCAGTGACTAAGTTGTACCTTGTGTCATTTTGGTGCTCGCCTCCTTGCTCTTCTTTGTTGAAGTGGAGTTAATGATCAGATGTATACTGTAAATACTTGCAGACTACGTATGAGGACCATGGCATCTTGGCAGTTTGAGAGCATTTTATTTCTTGATAACTGTTAAAAATGCGTGTTAACTGTTAACTTCTGTTATCGAGTTATGCTTAAATTTTTCAATTCATGAGGGGATAAAGGTGTCAGTTGGCCAAAATATAACTTTTGGACAATTTAGCGTACTTGATTAGTGCTGTTTGAGTTGCATATGTTGGCAGCTTTATGGAAACTTTTCTCTAGACTATTGTGTTGCAAGTTTATAGGTTAATTGGCTGAATCATTTTTACTTGATAAAACTATCTTGTTTTAAGCTACAACTCCAATTTATTTTAACCTCTATATAATTATTGGTTCTCTGCAGGATGAGCATCTGATAAATCATTTTGTCAAAAACAACCTTCTCAAACCACTTGTAGACGTCTTCGTTGCTAATGGCAGTCGCTACAATTTGCTCAATTCTGCTGTTCTTGAACTTTTTGAGTTTATTCGCAAGGTATTGTCCTTTTGTTTGTACTTAATTTTATTTGGAAATTGTTTGTATTCATTTTGGATATAAAATGCCTCAAAGCAATTTTGTACTGATAATCTTCTATAATGCAGGAGAATATGAAATTATTGATAACATATATAGTTGATTCGTTCTGGGACCAGCTAGAAAAATTTGAGAATTTGGTTTCCATTCATTCACTGAAAGTAAAATATGAGCAGGTATTTTCCAGTTTTATTTTATCCACTGACTTCTTGCTCAAAATCAAAAGTAGCGCAATTAAGAATGCTTGCTTGCAGTTTTGAGATTAGATATACTTCCTTGCAGTGTTTGGATAATGATGGGACAAAAGGTACTGTTACGAATGATCTTCGAAGACGAATTGAGGAGCGTGCTTTAGAGAAAGAAGAGGAAGACTACTTTAATGAGGACAGGTATAATTTTTTTTTTTTAAATGATACATGAAACTTTATACTTCTGGCATGGAGTCTATTTAACATCTGGTGGTTAATCAGTGATGATGAGGATTCAACCTCTACGTCTATTTCACGTCATCAGAAAGGGCAGCATCAGCAGCAGCAGCAGCAGCCGCAGCCGCAGGTGTTATCCAATGGAGCTGCTGTGAGCCATTCAGATTTAAGGTATACTTGCTTTACTTTGTATCTTACTAGTCCAATTTTCTCAAGATCATCTTTTGTAAGGCAATGTGTTTCTTTTGGTTTTCAGTCCAAGGTCTGGTGGACTGGTTGACTATGATGATGATGAGGATGATGAAGATTACAAGCCACCACCAAGGAAGCAGCCAGAAGCTTCTGAAGAGGATGAAGGGGCATTGGAGTTGCTCGGAACGAAACGAAAGTTGCCTTTGAAGGATAAGGTGACGGATGTTGTACATAAGCAGAAGATGTCTAAAAGTTCAAAATCAAAAGACACTGTTTTTTCTGCCTTGTGTTCAACTTTGAGCCAGGCTGTATTACCTGGTAAGAAAACTGCAATGAACGATCATACTGGTGATCAGATAATTGATGGGAGGATGAGATCAACTGAAGACAATCAAGAAAAAGAGATAAAAGTTTCTAGGAGCTGCTCTGAAAATAGTAACACAACAGCTGAAGAGAATCATGTAGAGAAAGAAACTGATACACCTAGGAACTTCTCTGATGGATCGAATGGCACTACAGATAATGGACAGTTGGGTGGCGAGGAACATTCACTGGTTTCACCCAAATCCTCGCCAGAGATGGCCGTAAAAGGTTCTTAAAACTTTATAACCATATAGAGAAAAGCAGATTGTGATATTTATCCCAAGAATTTGCTGGTGGCAAGGTGGTTGCTGTGCCCTGTGAAACAAGAAATTCCTTCTACAAGGGTTTAGGTTCTGATATGCATTTGTGAAGGACATTGCAGATGATATACAGTGCCAATGGGAGGCGGCAAGATATTATAGAGCAACTTGGCTCTGATCCCATGTTTGGTTGGCTGTTTCAAGCTTTGAACATAGTAATAGTTGCTTTTCTGTAACATTCACCAGCAATAAATTATCGTTTTGTTTCCTTGTCACCAATTTTTATCTCTTTCAGCTCATTTTTCATAGTTGCTGTTAGAGAATTCTGATTTGGGGGGTTGATCCTGTTGTCGTCATTTTGTAGTTTTTATAAGTTATAATAACACCTTGATAGAGGGCGCCAATATCTGCCCTACATAGGTTTTATTTATCTGTCCCCCCTCTCTAAGTGATATAGGAATATGTGCAGTGCCAGTGGGATTGTATTAACAAATTTTCAGTTGTAGCAGGTAGAAAGTATCATCTTGTATATCTCTATTGAATTATGGATGCATTGAACTTCACATGCAGTTAACATGAGTTACAGTGGTTGACTTTCTCCCTTGATCTTTCTAGTTTTATATCACCATTAGCAATATTCGTCGGCCACATCTCTTCTTTCTTTCTGCTTCTCTAGTTATATTTTTGAACTGTCTCGGAAGCTATCTCCTCTGTAGCTTCCATTGTTGGCACTGTGTCGATTCTAGGCTGCAGGAAGAGTCAACAACGATCGTGTTATGTAGTGTGTCATGTCAAAGTTACCTGTTGCACCATGCTCTTTAGACGTCTTCTCTGTTTGTAAAACACTAATGGGGCTTAACTCCCCTTTCTATTGGTTTTATAATTATAAATGCATTTACATTAGTCTAGTTAAACATTCCTAAGGGATTTAATTTTTCTAAAGTGAGCACTCAATTTTGAAGGTATAAATATGATTACCAATTATTCATGAAAGAATTAATAATAGTTGCAATTTTAACATATCAACAATTTAATATATAAGTATTACAATTTAGTATGCATAAAGCAAATTATTACTTTTATAAAACAACACTCTCTATAACACTCTTTAACACTCGCCTTCTTACTGATTGAAACTTATGTGAATTTCACTTACTTTATGTAAGATCAATTTATAATGGGTGAGACGCACATTAATTTACATAAAAGAGTGAGATAGATAAAATGTTAGAATGAGAATGTTGTTAGGCATTTCTTGGAGATCGTAGTAATTTTGAGATTGTAAAAATGTGTCAACTTTATCCTTGAGACGCCTAAAAAGTGAAGATAAATGTTCTGGAAATGAAAACCGAAGGAAGGTGAATAGTGTCAAATGTGTTGCAAGTGGGAGGCCAACAACTCTGCATCCTAGTTGTTTAAAGAAACACCACGTGTGAGTGGTGTGTACACGTGTTCTTCAACCCACTACTCCCACTACTACTCTCAAATTCCGTTTTTTCTTTCTCTTTTGTAGCCAAATAATAACTTGTTTTCTTCTCTATACCGTATCATCAAAAAGAGGAATTGAATTGAATTGCATTTGGAGCAAAATAATCAAAGAAAAAGAAGATGAACTTGAAGACAAGCAGTGAGGTGGAGACAAGGGCTCTACTTGATGAGATATGTAGCTTTGATAGGAAAGGTCTATTTGATCTTGGCCACCCTCTACTTAACCGTATTGCTGAGAGTTTTGTTAAAGCTGCTGGAATTGGTGCCGTTCAAGCTGTCTCTCGTGAGGCTTATTTCACTGCCATTGATGGTAAGGCTGATTTTCTAAATTGGTATACACATCATTCTCTCTATATTAGTCGTGTCCGACACCAATACGACACATACAATTACACTGAATTATGTCATTTTCTCAAATTATTAGCGGTGTCGGTGTCTTTGTCGTGTCCGTGTTTGGGGCGGTGCTTCATAGTTTGCTACTATTACATACATAACTTGCATGCAGTGGTATATGTTTTTATATTGTATCTAATAAATATCTAAGACTGAGTTTTCATTTTGCATGGTGAAAGTAGTAAACTACAATAATATTTTCCTGAGGGTTTGGCATTGCAGGTCATAAGGTTGATAAGAGTGGTGTTATTCCACAAGATGTTTCACCAACCAACAAACGTCGTTTGCCAGCAGGTCTTAGAGGTACACATAAATACACACATGCATGCATGCCACGACCATTCATTTCTATCACTTAGACCATAGTTCTAAATTGCGGTTTGCAAATGCAATTTCAGATACAATATAAAATGTTTTATTAGAGTTGTATACAATGACATAGGAAACCACAATTGTGGCCTCATTGCCTAAATTTGCTTGCATTTTGCTGCAATATTATCAAGATAGAACCAATTTTTGTTAGAAAACCACGTTTAACTTACTATTTTGCAAGCTTTGACCTTAAAGAATTGATGGGGTGTGGACTAGTGTGCATATCTTTAAGCTATGTATTAGCCGGGTCGAAAGTATTAACAATTTGTTCTTTTTGTTTTTGTGTAATTAGGAGAGACCAGTAACAAATCCCTCGATGCCATGGTGAGTTACTTAATTTATAAATCTTTTATATGATTTTATATTATACATACTTATCCCTCTAAGTTAAACATGTCGTTTTTCAATTTGGCCTCGTATAGTGGCCTCAGGCGAATCTTACATCATATTAATTATGTGGTGTTTTATGTTAATTGTGTTGTCTTTTTTTGCCATCTTCAGGTGATTAACACAGGGAAAGAGTCCTTACAATGGGGTAATGAAATATTCCCTTTATTTATTTACGACACTACACTATATCTATACGCTTATGTTCTGTATATAATTATGTGAACTTTCCAATGACCAATAATTGTTTTTAGTATTGGTGAATATCATTTTCTTCTTTCCTCAAAATGCTCCTATTTGTGTTGGTAGTATTACGTAATCAAGAGGTTTCAGTTTTGATTCAATGACAATTATTATATGATGATGAAATTGACAACATTACTTAATTTTGAAGACGAAATCTCCATTTCGTTGACACATGAAACTTAAATATTCGTTCCCGTTGCAGGAGTGGCTGCAGGAATATATTCAGGTTTAACATATGGGCTGAAAGAAGCTCGTGGGGCTCATGACTGGGTAATAACACCTTTTTTTACCTTTACTATACTTATTAGATGGTTTTTAACATGTTATCTCAATCTTAATTCTACACAAACACTTGATGTATTATGAGCTTAAGTTGCGAGTATGTGACGGCGATGCAGAGATCTCTAAAACTGTTATGTTTAGGCCCCAATTACTATCGCGACTGCAATTTATAACTTTAATATAAAAAATAACATCATCTCTTGTTCTATTTGATGCAGAAAAACAGTGCAGTTGCCGGAGCAATCACCGGGGCTACCCTTGCACTTACATTGGAAGACTCCACACATGAACATGTTGTTCAATGTGCTATCACTGGAGCTGCAATCTCCACTGTTGCAAATCTTCTCAAAGGGATTTTCTAAATGGGTACTCTGTCTATGGATATTTGCTTTTACTAAATCTTTTTCCTTATGAACTGTAAATGTTCCATATACATATTTACGATGGACTTGTAAGAATTTCCTTTTGAATTTTTTTTAGTTATTATTTATGATGCTTTTGTCCTCTCTTGCTTAGTCTTGTTTTTTTGTTTTGTTTACTAGAGTAGAAAAATGATATAATAAAAGCTTGGTATTTTATAAAACAGAAGTATATATGAAAATACGCCATTAGACTCTTTAGAAGAAAAACAACGGTTCTTTAGAAATTAGAGCAAAAAACGAAATATTGATCAATACTTTAAAAGCATGGAATGCTGCTCTTTGTGGAACTTGCTTCGTTGAACGGAAGGCTACTAAAGGTTAACAAGTGTAATCTTAATAAAGATGGATTGGATTGTGCTCATTTTTGTTATTACTACAACGATATTGAAATAGTTAAATGAAGTCGAAGATTATTGGATAGATGGGAAAAATGTATTCTATTCGTATTGTGGAGGATCTAGACTTTGGTGTAGTTGATGACACATGTCTAGTCGAGTAAATATAAAATATATTGTTAAATTCTAATTTACATATTCTAATAGAGGAAGAAAATGAATCATTGTGTTTAGAACCGGTCTATATGCAAGATGAGGACCCTCTAGTTGTACTTTTGTGTAACAATTACAAAAGGTATGGTCCCCAAGAGGCTATTAAAGTTGTGAATGGAGGAGTGGGTGAGGATATACAAACAACACTTGTCAGCGGGTTCTGGCTAGTGGTTCGGCTCAACTTGGGAATATGAAGATTACAAGTATTGGTGTTGATCGTCGTGTGCCCAATGAAGTTATGGCGACAGTATCAGTTGGTGCAGTGGACTCAACGAAAGGGGATTTGGAAGAGAAAACTAGTATGACTTCAGCATCTTAGTCTTTTCCCTCATGTTAGCAAGAACTAATGTGTGCATTTTCTTACCCTTCTCTTGCATTGTTTTAGTAATGGATGTTTCAGTTGATGCCTCTATTGAATTGCCACCTGATATTAAACTTCCTATTGTGTTGTCGGTTGTTTCACTTTAAGTTGTAAACGATCCAGGAAATGGCAAAGCCCCCCCCCCCCTCCACCGAAACGTGACATTTCCTTAGGTGATGCAAAAGTAGATGATGCTCCTCCTCCTATTCCTCGTGTTGTTTGTATTGGTCACATTTCCTTAGGTGATGCAAAAGTAGATGATGCTCCTCCTATTCCTCGTGTTGTTTGTATTGGTCACATTTCCTTAGGTGATGCAAAAGTAGATGATGCTCCTCCTCCTATTCCTCGTGTTGTTTGTATTGGTCATCGAGAATATTTTACCACCAACCAAAAGCTTGCCACACAAAATGATTTGTTGGAGTGGGTTCGAGAGAAAGCAAAGAAGCTTGGATTTACAATCGTTATTGGTAAATCCGATAATGGTAACAATGGAAGAAGTGCATTTGTTATCGTGATATGTGAAAGAGGAGGTTTATACAAGGAGTACAAGAGGAAGACTCGACGGAAAATTGTTGGTTCGGTTAAATGTGAGTGTCGATTTCAGATGAAAGGTTATTTGTTGATTGCTGGTGATTGGATCCTCAAAGTTGGTGACGGTATACACAACCATGACATGGCAAATGTGTTGAAAGGTCATAAAACCAGCAGACATCTAAACCCAAATGAACATGTGCACCTTTATGAGATGACTGAGTCAAACGTTCCATCGAGGCAAATGCTTACCAACTTAAGGAAGAGGAACATAAACACTTCAACTACTATCAAGCATGTTTATAATGCTTGTCACATGTTTGGGAAATTAATTAGGGGTTCGAGAACCGACATGCAACATCTCTTGAAGTCGTTGATTGAGAATAAGTACGTGTATCATTGTAGGAATTATCATGATTCCGATGATGTCAGTGATATATTTTGGGCGCATCCAGATGGCATCAAGTTGTTGTTTAACATGTTCTCTACGGTTTTTGTGTTGGATTCCACATATAAGGTCAACAAGTACCATCTTCCGTTGCTTGAGTTTGTCGGTAACACTTCTACTCAGCTGACGTTCTCCATTGGATTTGCTTATATGATGTCTGAGAAGGAAGATAACGTTACTTGGGCTCTTGAGAGGTGTCGTGAATGGTTGGATTCCAAAGATCTTTACCCTAGAGTAGTTGTCACGGATCGGGACAATGCTTTGATGAATGTTGTGGATACCGTTTTCCCTAAGGCTACTGCTCTGTTGTGTGAGTATCATATCGAAAGAAATGTAAGAGTAAAGTGTAAGATGGATTGCAAAGTGAAGGATCTCAAAGGCAACGATGAAAAAGAGATAAAGCCAAATTCAAAGGTGAAGACGATCATGCTTGCATATTTTGAATTCTGATACGGAGGAAACATGTGTTAAAAGTTGCAACTGGTTCAAAGTTGTGTGCGATAAATTTCCCAAGTTTGTGGAATATGTTGAAAGTACAATTTTGGGTCCGGTGATGGAGAAGATTGTGAAGTTTTGGGTGAATAAAGTTATGTATATGAGGAATACTACAACAAATAGAGTTGAATCTCCACACAGCCGGTTGAAAAAGTATATGACTAGTAGCATGGGTGATTTAAGTACAAACTGGAAACAAGTTCACAACATGCTAGAATCACAACATACTCAAATAAACGCTTCCTTTCAGACGAGCATTATCATGCTTGAACATAGATTCAAAGGAAAGCGTTTGTGGTCTAGCTTGATTCGAAACATATCAAGGAAAGGTTTGCATTATCTCGTAGACGAGGCTGGTCGACCAGTTGATATCGGAACAGATAAATCCAGGTGTGGTTGTTTGAGTTTGATCACTTTTGGATTGCCATGTGTGTGTGCGATTGCATTGAAGATCAAGAACAACACCCACATATGTTTGGATGAAGTTCACACTCATTGGAAGAGGTTGACGTTCGAGTATGAGGGCGACATGAAGGATAGGAAGAAAGACATCTCTCTACTACCGGAATGAGATTTGCTTCAGGTATTTTCTATAAAAAATTGTGTTAGGTTCTGCCTAGATTTTATACTTTTTGCCTCTGTACTGTGTAAATTTGGATTATATAATCTGAAATGTTCTAGCTCATTTCAGATTATATGATCCAAAAATATAGCATTTAAGCCCCATGCAACGTGAACAAGTGCTTGTTCATGGGGTGTATCATATAAATTCAGATTATACAATTCGAAATGAGCTAAAACATTTCAAATTATATAATCTAATATTCACATGACAGAACATGATGCATCTTTTTTGACTAGTTCTTAAATTGACAGTTTTTGAAACGCATTGTAGGCCCGGTTCAAGAATGCAGATTACAACATGAAGTTGCATATCAAAGAACAATTTCGACAGTTTGTTTTGCCAGAGACTATCTATGTGCGGGCACTTCCAAAAAAGTTCACCGCTAAAGGAGCTCTAAAGAAAAATAAATAATTCATTTGGTCGACAAAGCGACCGCCTTCGCACTAAGAGATTGTTGATTCTCAAGAACAACGGGCACATATTTCACAAACAAATTCAACATGGGCAAGTAGAAAGAGTGCACGGAAAAGCAACATGTCTCCTAATCCTCTTAAGCCATTTCCCAAAAATCCTAAGCCAACTCTTGTTAAAGTTCACATACCACACAAAGACCAAATCCGACATTGGATGCATGACTTTATTGAAAAGGTTGTGGATGTAGCTGGTGATGGTCATTGTGGGTTCCATGAAGTTGCAGTTTTACATAACTTGAGTGTTTGCGATCATCAAATGATCCGCTATCAGCTGCACAAAGAGCTAATCGGTGAAGGAAATGTTCGTTATCGGCGGATGATTAATGATGATAGACAGTATAAATAGGTCTTGTGCGCTCTAACCTTTTCCATTATTGGTTCTGCACCACCGGATAAATGGATGACCATGCCAGATATGGGTTTTCTCATTGCACAGAAATACAACCACATCGTTGTTCTACTGTCCATTTTGGAAAGGGTGATCTGAAGCCTTTTTTCCTCTATGGGGTGAATCGTCACTTGTTGAGCGATTGATGTGTATGGCACATGTAAATGACAACCATTTCATGATTATACATTTAAAGGATGGTTGTCCTATTCCTCCCACATGTCCGCTATGGAGACAACATGCTCGTGATGATGCCTTAAGCTGACCTGATAGATATGTCAGGCAGCAGGTGTTGAAGTCATAGGTGATGACCAAGATTTGTACATTATTGAAAATATTGATTCTTAATAAAAGGTTGTTGCTGGGAAGAAGGATGAAGATGGTGTGAAGCTTGAAAAGGAAGATAGCTTTAATTTTGATGATATTGACATAGATCTTGGGGCGGTTTAGATTAAATGTATATCATTTTTTGAGGGAATGTATATTATTAGTTGAAATGTATATCATTACTTAAAATGTGTAATTATATAAATTCAACTTTTTTTTTGGTATAATGATATATATATATATATATATATATATATATATAATTATTTATTGGTACAATTTTATCATAATTGTCTTTTACTTATTTTTTTTATCTTCAAAAAAACTATGAATTCACAAAAACATGCAAAACTATCACTTATGTCCAGTACTGTTTATACTGTGGCAGTTCGGATTATACAATCTGAACACGTTTGGATTACATTTTTTGAAGGGTATTTTTGGAATAAAATAGGGCGCACAAGTAGCCAATAGGATGGAAAAAGTAATAGTTAACTATTTTTTGTTGGTAGGCCTAAAGCGAAGGTTTTAGTGGCCTTAACCTTGGACCGACCCTGCTCATGGCCACGAGAGAGAAAGGAAGGGAAGAAAAGCTTTTACCTTAGCAAAATAACCAACAAGTTAGTTTTCAATAGTTCTCACACTTCCCCCTCTTTATGTAAGTGAAAATGACAATGTACGATTAGAAGAACAAACATAACCAAAACCAAAAAATAAACATAATCAAAGCCAAAACCAAACAAAAGAGAGACGAAATCAAACAAAAAAAATAAAAACCAAATTTCAACTCGATACCCAAATAGAAGAAAATCGAAGAAGAAAGGGTGAAAAAAGATGAAGATCCTTTCATGTTGTTGGATTGTTGAGTTGATTAACGAGAGAGAAAATGAAGAAGATGAAATTTTGAGTTTTTTATGAAGTTATGAGTTTTGTTATGATTTTTTTTTTTTGTGATGAATTTTATGAATTTCTGTTTTTTTTTTTATAGAGAAAGGATAATGATGTTTACATTTTATAACATAAATGATTAAATCAAAGAAAGAAGAAGACAAAAGACGAAAGTGTTAACTAAAATTAATTTAAGAGACGAATTGTATAATTTCTCCATATTTATTTATTTTTGTGTGCGTGTTAGCGTGTATTTGCTATTCAAAAAAGAAAATTAGTATTTTTTTTTAATATCATCCATATAAAAACAAGAACAATTATAATACACTACCTATAAATGAAAATAATTATAATAGATGAACTATAACTTTTTCATACTTCAATTTATAACTTTGTTTATTTTTTGGAAATGAGTCTATAAAGCAGTCGTTGGCACATACAATTGATACACACAACAACTGTTTGTTTGTCACTAATAAATAAAATTTAGCTATTTTTTAAATCTTCTAAATAAAACAACAATAAATATAATATACTAATTTTATTTTATTATAACAAATCATACACCAGACAAATGTATGTGACCAAACCCCCAAAGTAGCGCCGTTCTTGTAGTCGACAATGCCGCCACATACTGCTTGGTTCTTTTCACTCGCCGATAACACATCCTCCATTTGTTTGTAGTTTTTCACAATTTGGTTCACGTCATATTTAGGGTTTTCATGTATTTTTCCATTTTGTATAATTTATATTACAGAGATTTTGCAGTTTATGCACTAGCTATAAGTCTCACCCACAAGCAAAGGCAAAAGGAGATAAAAGTATATATGTGTGTGTACAATTTATAGGTGAATTAAAAATGGACTTATCCTTGAGAGTCATGTGAGATGATGAACATGAGAATCATAGCTCAAACAAACCAAATAGAGTCTATAGTCATCATTTTGCTGATAAATATCTAGGCTGGAAGACTAAGATGGTTGATCCTTTCTTATGATTCAAAATTTTCTTAGATTATCAATTTGCTTTATTTTCCTTTGATAGGTTTTTGGAGAATTTGATGATCTTGATTTATTGGTGAAGGAGTCCATATTTTTTTGAGGATTTGGAAATTTTTCCAAAATCTCTAAAATCATCAATAAAACACGATCGAATTCACCGGAATCTATCAAACAAAAATAAATAATAAATAATCTTAAAAAATTATAGATCATAACTAAGGATCCAATCATCTTATTCTTCCAACCAAAATTTTTATCAAAAGAATGACAAGTGTAGATTGTATTTGATTTGTTTGAGCTCTGATTCTCTTATTCATCATCTAACATGCCTCTCGAGGATAAGTCCATTTTTCATCTCACCTACCAATAGTATTTTTTTTTCTCTCACCTTTTTCCTGTAACTATGAGCAAGACTTAGTTAGAACATAAATTATAAACATTTTTTTTAAGAAGAAACTATAAAAATTTGTAATACAAATTACATCAAAAGGAAAATACATGAAAAATTGTAATAATATCCTTGAGATTACCTCCACTCCTGAATTCCCCACTAGATCAACCAAAATTAGTGTATGAATGAGTATCCTAATGGTTTTAAGAGACAGAGAATAGGTTATATATAGGAGGTTTGGGGTAAATTAACCACAAATATTTTCTTATAAAAAATAATAATTAATATTAATTAAAATAATTTTATTTTCTTAGAAATAAAATAATAATTAATACTAAATAAAATAGTTTTATTTTCTTAGAAATTGAGGAGAGTAGAACATTTAATATAGTTATTTGACTATTAACAATTTCTTTTAAAAAAATAATTACTCTTTCTGTCCTAAATTATAAGTCACTTTGAAAAGAAATTGTATAAAATTATGGGTCTTGTTAACAAGTGTCCTAAGAGCACTCTTTAAGGATTCATAATAAAAAAATTATTCTTAAAAAAAGTCAAAAACTTCAATTTCCAATGCATTGATTTCATAAACTTTGACAAAAACTTACTATTTAAAGTTACTAAACAATGTTCTATGGGCACTTGTTAACATTTCCCTAAAATTATAAATCATTTTACAATACCAATGAAACATTAATGTTATTTTTCCTATTATAAAACATTTATTACCATCTTTTCTTTCAATTCTTTAATTTTTTTCCATACTATTAATTAATGATAATTTTATAAAATAACTCATATTTTCTCTTTCTCAAACAAAATTAATTATATTTTTTAATATATTGGAAATCACCAAACCGACTTATATTTTATTATGGAGAGAGTAATGTTAATCAAAATGATTTGTTTTTCTTGGAAATTGTGGAAAGTAGAACATTTAGAGTACACGTTTGACCAGCCAATAATATTTTTTATGAAAAAATAAAGAAAATATTAAAGATTGCCCTTAGGGTAATTTTTTTATCGGTATTCTTTAAGAAAATTTATGTAATTTTTTTATGGTTGTTTCATTGGTATTCTGTAAGACCTTTAAATAGTAATTTTTTTATGAAAATTTATGTAATCAATTCATTAAAATTGAAATATTTGAATTTTTATGAAATAATTACTTATTTTAAAATCCTTAAAGAGTGCTCCGACGAAACTCGTTAGCAAGACCAAAAAAATAATTAATACTAATCAAAATGATTTTGTTTTTCTAAGAAATTGAGGAGAGTAGAACATTTAATGTACTAGTTTGACTACTAATATCTTTTATAAAAGATATTCGCTCTGTCCCAAATTATATGTCGTTTTACAATACGAATGAAATATTAGTGATATTTTTCCTATTATATCATTAATTATTTATTATTCTCTTCTTTCAATTTTTTAATTTATCTTTTTCATACCATTTAATAAAGACAATTTTGTAAAACAACTCATAATGTATTTTTTCCATACAAAGTTAATTACATTTTTTTAATACGTGTAAAAAGACTAAAATGTCATATAATTTATGACAAAGGGAATAATTAACACTAATCAAAATAATAATTTTTCTTGAAAATCAAGGAAAGTAGAACATTTAATGTACTCACTTACTCTATTTGTTTCAAATTATATGTAACTCTAAATTTTTTTATTTATCTCAAGTTATATACCCCGTCCTAAATTATATGATGCTTTGAGCATTTCACATGTACTATGAAATGTAATTAATTTTGTATGAGAAACAAATATTATGAGCTGTTTTACAAAATTGTCCATAATAAATGGTATGAAAAAGATAAATTAAAGAATGAAAAGAAGAGAGAGTAATAAATAATTAAGGATATAATATAAAAAGTAACATTAATGCTTCATTGGTATTGTAAAAGGACATATAACTTGAAACAATTTTTTTCTTCCAAAACGACATATAATTTGGGACAGAAGGAGTATCAAATGAGGAGTATCGTGTTCTTTACGTTTTATTACGTTACATTTTTTCAAATTCTTTTAATTTATGTTTTTCATACCTTTAATGAATGATATTTTTATAAAATAACTCGTAATTACTATGCTCTATATAACATTAACAATATTTATTAATTTATGTGAAATTGCTAGAGGGGTATACAATTTCGGACAGAGGAGTAACTACTAATATTTTATTATAAAAAATAATTAATACTGGTGAAAATGTTTTATTTTTCCTTGTAATTGAGGAAAGTAGAACATTCAATGTACATGTTCAAATACTAATATTTTCTTATAAAAAAATAATGAATACTATTTAAAATGAATTGTTTTTCTTCATAAAAAAAAAGAAGAATTGTTTTTCTTGAAAATTTAGGAAAGTATAACATTTAATGCACTCATTTGACTACAATTTCCTTTTAAAAAATGATTAATACTAATCAAAATGATTTGTTTTTCTTATAAATTGAGGATAATGTTTCAGTGAGCTTATCTCAATTGTTAGAGACAATGTATAATATATGTAGGGTTAGGTTCGAACCTCTGACACCCCCACTTCTCCATATATAAAATGTGTGAGCTCCAGCCACTTTACAACTTGACCAAAAAATAAAAATATTTTTTTTAGGAAAGTGGGACATTTAATATACTCGTTTGACTACTAATATTTTCTTATAAAAAAATTAACACTAATAAAAATAATATTTAATACTAATACTTTCTTAACTATTATTTTAACTAATACTTTCATATAAAAAATAATTAATACTAATCAAAATAATTTGTTTTTATTGGAATTTGTGGAATGTAGAAAATTTAAAGTGAACATTTTAATACTAATATTTTCTTGTAAAAAAAATACTTGATACTATTTAAAATATTATTTTTTCTTCTTAATATGATTTGTTTTTCTTGGAATTTGTGGAAAGTAGAAAGAGCATATTTGGTGGCATGATAATCGTATCATGTGTTTTTTTCTAGGTAATCTTATCATGTATTATTGCACACATGATAAAAAATATAATATCATTACATATATGCATGATATTTAAATTGCAAATTTACCCCTATGAAACAACTATATTTTTTTCAAAATTATCTTGTAAAACATATCAATTGATAAATTTTTTAATATTTAGTATAATTTTTTTTAAAAAAAAAACTATTAACACTACCAAGAAAACAATTTTGATATTTTTTTTAAAAAACAAATCACGATTTAAAGAAAACTATTGACACTACAAAGCAAACAATTTCAATTTTTTTTTTTAAAACAACGAGTAACTAAATAATTCTATTATAGATTCTACATAAGCGAAATAAATATGTCCTGGTAAATTTTGCTTAGTTGGTAGGAAGTAGAAACAATGCATAATGTATACAAGATCCAGGGTTCAAACTCTGAAAAAAGATAAAAAATAAGCGAAATAAAGTTCATATATATTGGTTAAGTGAATATTGGTTTAGTTTCACTTGGATTTTTATTTTATATAATAATGGCAAAATAAGCATGGGTAGATAGATTTGTCAAAACGGACCAGGCTGTACGGGACAGTCCGTTTAGCCCGATTAATTATAGGGTTTGGGCTTTAAATATGGAGCCGGATTTTAATAGGGCTTTTTAGCCCGGCCCTAAAAAGCCCGGTACCTGTTAGGGCTAGCCGGAACGGACTGCGGGTAGCCCGTTAGCCCGCATAACAAATAAAATCCTATAAATTATATATATTTTTCAAATAATTCTTTACTTAGTTGATTATCAAAGTAAAAAATAAAAGTGAGAATTCAATGAATTAACACAAATATAAATGTAATATAAAATTATATTTACTTGTTTCGTTATTTATAATTTTAAAGATCGAATATATAAATATCTATAACCATAATGTATCTAATTTATTTAAAATCGTATTCTTCGCTGTTTTAGTTTACGACGTTTGTACGAAAATGTTTACAATTTATTTTTGTGCTAGACATTATTTAAACATATTAAAAATATTATTTATAAAAATATTTATAGGAGTATTTTATAGTACTTTTCTTAAAAAAATGTAATTTTTAATACGGGCCGGTCCGTTTAGCTCGCGGCCCGTGTAGGGCCGGGCTCGGGTAGTATATTTCAAGCCCGTTTTTCAACCGGGTTTTTTGGCCCGGCCTGATAAAGCCCGAAGCCTGTTAGGACCGACCCTAAATTGGCTGGACTGCCCGTTTTGACAGCTCTATGGTAGATTCAGGATCCAAACGTATCAAGCTATATCCCTTGTGCAAATGACAATGAATTTTGATAGAGTATTACTTTTCCCACCCTATGCTTTACTAGCGCGTCCTGTAATCTTTTCAAAAATGTCCTTGAGCAATACAGATTTTAAAATCAGGACTAGTGTTTTCCTCTGTAACAGGTGAAAAAAAATAAGTTTTTTACCAATTTGAATTTTGTAATCCAAAAGATCGGATAATCTCAAAAAATAGGGCGCCCTAAAATCCAAACACCCTATAATTGTTCCACTCAAAGATCAAATGCGTATAGTAAATATAAATATATACAAATAATAGTATATTGATGTAAGAGAGATTGGAAAGGAGAGAAGTGGGAGGGAAAAGAAGAGAAGAACGCAGCAGAGAAGAGAGTGTGAGTTAGGTCTTCTTCTTCCAACAAAACAAGATGAGTACCATGAAGTTTTGCCGTGAATGGTTCGATCCTACTCTCTTCATCTTCTTCCTTTTTACCCATTTTTTTTCTTTCTTAATTTAATTTCTTTGATTCAGTAACAACATTCTGTACCCTAAGGAAGACAGAGAACAGAAGATTCTCCTCTACGCTTGCCGCAATTGCGATCACCAGGTTCGTTATTTCAATTTCCCAAATCATTTCTGTGTATAAAAAAGAAAACCCATTTTTGTTTTTTGTGTTTGGTTTGAAATTTAGATTTTTTTTACTTCATGTTTCTGATATTTTAAGTGCGTTTCAGCATTATTAGCTTATTTTGAGTGGAAAAGTTTTTTTTTTTTTCTTTTTCTTTTGGGTTGCTAAGTTATAGAGGGTTTATGA
>Ga0315915_1003363_pt1 | contig 20318 bp, 7 predicted proteins | sample MpolbnodulesMG_FD_207738 | JGI IMG/M metagenome (GOLD analysis project Ga0315915, IMG submission 207738) | Medicago polymorpha root nodule microbial communities from Los Angeles, California, United States - branched nodules | ecosystem: Host-associated > Plants > Roots > Nodule | place: USA... | reverse complement strand
ACTATTATAATAGCACTTGCAACAAAACGCTATTGTACTTAACAAAGTAAGTTTTTTGTTAGCACTTTTTCTAAAAGTGCTATTAAATGAGCGCTACTAAATGTCAAAATTGGCGTAGTGTATGTTGCCAGCATCCACCTAGTCATGTGAAGCCTTAAAACTTCACAACCTTTTATTACTTTTATACCAATCATTTCACAATAAAGAAATTATCATCTCAAATGTAATAAAATTGCATAAATAAGATTGGTTCTTAATCTATATTATTGTTGGTCTATTATTGGAATTTTCGGGTGAGTATATATATTTATTATCAAACACAACGACACAATCCTCGTGAGTTTAGCTCAGTTGGTATGGACAATGCATAATATATGCAAGGTCCGAGATTCGAACTTCGGCCACCACCAAAAAATTCAACGACATAAAGACATTTAGCTTGGGACATGCTTGATTATAAATATATGTGTTAAATATTGTCTACTCCATGCTATTTAAGTGAGTTTTGATTTACCCCTGTAAATATTTTTTTGTACATTCTCTTTAACCATTTCAAGATTATTTGATTTTAGGCTTTCATAAAGGATGAATGTATAAATTCGAAGGAAAAAAAATTTGACGAACTGGCACGCTGACTAGGATATGACTATGTAAAATTGATGAGGATATGTGTTTTGGATGAGAAGTGAGAGTGGAATGTATCGTATTGTTGTTAGCATGCTTAGAAATATTTAAATCTATTGTGTTGTTTATTCAAACCCACAATTATCGGAATCTGAGGATCTAGAAGAAACTTGTTTTTCCTAATAAAACCATAGATTCGGGTCTCTTGCTAAAGAGAATCGAATCCTTACAACTTGTTTTGCTCATCTCCGAATTAGAAGGAGTAGTGGTCTCTCAATCTTTTCCTTACCCATTTTCTAATCCTTAATATCGAGGAATCCAATTGACAAAAAATAGAGGAAAAAGAGGGAAATTGAAGGAGAACAAAAGGAAAGGAAGTTCATATATGAGAGGCAGTGTTTCATAGAAAGATCTCTCTCAGGTTCTCAGAGTGTTGGAGTTTGAGTCATATTCAATGGAAGAAATTACATTTTTGAGGAATTGAAAGAGAAGAAAACATAATTTGGGGTTTAAAATTTTTTTGTGGGTTGGATAAATTTGTTTTTGTTTTTTTTAAAAGAAATTTGTTGTTGAAGGTGAAGATGCATGAATTTGTGGGTTGAACTTTTTTTTAAGTGATTCAATTCAATTCATCTCCCCCTATCTTTTGTTCCATACTCCTCAATTAACCTACAACACTATTTAGCCAACAAAGTTAAATTAAACTTCCTTATCCTCCTAACCCCCCAAGCCACCATTCTCCCTTAGTAATGAAATTAATTGCTATTATGAAATCAAACCCTTGAGAAATGAGATGATGTGATGAAATTAATTGCAGCTGCGTGTGAACAATGTCATCATTGCACCACAAAGCATGAGATTACCGTAATAACCCTATTTGACTTATAATGTGTCAAGTATCATACTTCTTGATGACTCTAATTAATCCAACGATAACCTCGATCTTTCCAACTAATCCAAGAAATTTACCTTCCTAATTTTGTTTCAAAATTCCTTCCAGATCTCTATGTCAGTCCAAACAAAGAGAATGGTTGCCTCTAACACTCAAACCCTGTTAAATCATTCTCCTAATCCAACCCAAAACATGATCACTTTTCCTTAAACACTTTGACTCATGTTATTGATTAAGGTTAGGCATTTCTTTTCACCTGTCTTCGTCCCGAGCTTCTATATTGTCTTCCTCTTTTCAAAGATCGGTTTCCTATCGAGGGTATAGTTTATGAATTCTAGAACTTCCCTCGTCCATCGAATGCACGTGTGTCATGGCTAAAGCAGGTCAAAGCTACCCATTGGGAGACTTGGAAGCGTTGGAGTATTAGCGACGTGAGGTGGATATGACCTTTGATTTGGATATGTTTTCTAGATTATTTGGGTATTGGTCGACTGGGGTGACCTCTTCCATTTTCCATTGTAGGATGATGACTCCCTCTTCTAGATGTGATTGTTATCCTCAACCTTCTGATCATTAGATCTGATTGCCCCATGGCTCATGCAATCGAATTTGATGACCTGAGCATCATGTTCAATGAAAAGGAGTTTTGTTTATTCTTATTTTAACATATTCAACTCGACTTCTACCGAAGAAGTTTATGATGTTGAACACAATGCATTTTACTATATTGGATCTGCAAAAATTTCGTCTGCACGAGCTCAACTGGTGTGGTTAAAAAAATTCAATTCTATGTTGCAATGTTTCTCAACATTGCGAGTAGCAACATTTCTAGTTGTCCCACCTGCTTTTTAAAACTCTAAGTTCATCTATACTTTTCGTAACTTCATTAAGAGAATATGAAGTATCAAAATCCCCTCTCATATCATGATTTATGAGGCCGGTTGTAACTGTGGACATCCAATATATGCATCACAATCTCTTTTCCTTGCCACGCCTAGTTAGTGGGAGTTTGCAAGATTGGTTGATTGTGAGGAAATAAAAGGGTTGAGACAGAGTTTTGACGGCGATTAGGATTCTTAGAATCCCTTTTATGTCTTTGTTGGATTAGCACATGTTCCTAGACAAAATACTATTTAAGGTTTATACTCACGATGTCTAACAAAGTAAGACCAATCCTAACTATCGTTCCATAGACCCCTTTGTGAAATATTGCTATGTTACTGCTAGTAGCTAGTGACATATATTCTCACGAGCGTTTGAGAACATTAAACCTAGTCATATAAGAGGAACTCCAAATCTCTTAGTTACTGGCTCAATTTAACTATATATAATGATTGCAATTAGAAAGATGAACCTAATCAAGAATTTATAACTTAGGATCAATTCAAGGTCGTAGAAACTGAAAAGCATTAAGAATGGCATGTATAAAATAAGCATAATTCAAATAGTATTGACAATGGAAATTATCATGCACTTGTAGAAAAAAATCCAACAAATAATAGAGGTAAATCCATGCGCCTTAATCTAAAGTGTTTAGAAACTCATGGTAACTGAATCATTATTGTTTATGTTCCAGAGCAAGTGGAAGGGGTTGGAAAACACCCCTTTTTATGTTCTGGTCACACTTCTTTGCCTCTGAACCCTCAAGTTTTTTAATATATAATTCCGGGTGGAAATTTTTAGATCATAATATGTGCAGGGCGCATGGCTTTAAAACAATAAAAAAGTAGTTTTTTTTTTCATTTCAGTATGCAGCTCAAACGTAGGAAAGCATGACCCAGATAGCAATTCTTGCTATACATGCTTCAACATGCGTGGGGCACATGGACTAACGACATTTTTCATTGTTTGCTTTATTCTTCTTGTACTTTTTATCCTTGATATGTGTTTGAGACAAAAAAAACCCTTAATTTTTTTATCTTCAAATCTCTGTTATTCTTGATTCTCTAGCTTCCCTAACTTACATGAGGTGTCTTGTTTTATCTAATTACATGATTTGTACCATAAAAGACTCAAAACACCCATGTAGTTGTCTAGTTAGAGAAGAAAGTGAATTATAACGACTCAAATCAAAACATTACAAAATATTTCTCAAATCATATGATGAGGGTTCATCAATAGTCATCATCCTTATTATGTTAAATTTATATTTTGTAAATATTTGACATTAAGATTTAAGTAAATTTTCTAAATATAATTTATAAGGACGAAAATATTTTTAAAAAAAACATTTACAACATCAACAAACAAGTTTTATCCCACTAAACGGGGTCAACTACATAGATTAAATTATGATATAATGCTCTATAATCATATTTGGATCTAACTTATTAACTTTCAAATATTTTCTAATAGTTTCTCTTATAATTTTAATAGGTCTTCCTCTTCCTCGTATGATCTGACCATCCTTTATCTCGTCTAATCTCCTTACTACATAATCTACAAGTCTTCTCTATACATTTCCAGACCACCTAAATCTATTTTCCACCATCTTTTCAACTATATATAGGTGCTACCTCAACATTCTCTCTCTCTCTAATGTTGTCATTTCTAATCATATCATGTCTAATCTTACCACGCATCTAACGCAACATTCTCATCTCCACTACACTTAAGTTATTGTATGTTTTAATAAAAAATGTTAATACTTATAATAATATATTCATAGATATGGATAAATATGAATTAAGTGGTGATGTTAATGAAATTAACAAATTATAGTATAATAAAATAATAAGAAATTAAAGTCAGTCAGCATATGCTTATAGCATAAAAACAAAGTAAATCAACATATAAAAAATTGCTTAATATGATAAAAAAAAAAATTAATGATTTCTATTCATTAACAAATTATTTTGAATTGTGATATTTTAGAGGATTCTCTCTTTGCCTATAAATGAGTAGTATATATTGCTCTAAGATATCCAATTTACTTTTCATTGCAGACCAAGCTTGGTTATAATGAAAACTATACTCAAGATGTTCTTGAAGTTTGTGGTGATTCTTGCTGCTATTGGAGGTGCTCTAGTTGGCAATGTACAAGGTGACACATCTTGCTGTGATCCACCATTGAAGGAAATGAAGCCATAAAACTTGGTTTCACTTGTATTATTTTTACACCAATTATTTTGTATTTACAAAAAGTTCTTCTCTTATCTAATAATCTCATTAATAAAATTGGTGAATAAATTTTATGCAGTAATGGCGTAAAAATATATTTATCTTCAAGTATTCTTACCTCTTGAGTGTACTATATAATAATACTTCTTCTTTGTGATGATCATTGTACAAGATGTCCAATAGTTTTAGTTTCATTAATACTACTAACGAAGCTTACATTTTTTACACCGAAAAAGATCTTATATCTTTAGTCCCTAAAAAATGATATGGTATTTTAGAAGTTTGATCAACCATATTATATCGAAGGGTTAAATATATTTTCCCCTTCCATATTAAAGGGTTAAATATATTTGATCTCCGTACTTTTATGCATTTATAAATGTTTATAAATTGATTTATGTTTTGAATGACTATCAACCTTAATTTTTGAGATTCAATCTAATATTAATTGTTGATTAGGTAATCATATTCTATTACTGCCTTTGTGACAAGTTTAATGCACAATACAACCTTTCGATGGTCGCATGGTTATCTAAGACATCAGGGGGGTTGTGGTTAGAGAAGCCATGTTAAGTGCCAAGGCATAAGACTTACCTATTTTGTTAGAACGTCATGAAACTAATTAAGTAAACAATTGTAGGATCTCAACCCGGCTACCAAGTAGCAAAAGAGAAAGAAATCAAACATGATATAATTGCTCTTTTATCAGTTTTCATCGTTAATTGTGCAACCTTGTAATTTACATATCATAATTATAATCGTATTCGTTAAGTAGAAATTTCATAATCCCTATGGAGATGAATTTATAACTATTATTGCGCAATGAGAATTCAGGACACTTGCATCAGCTAGAAGCTTGTATAAACTCGCCGAAGGAAAGAACTCCAAATGGAAGAAAATAAAAGAGAAGGTGTATTGGAAGTTATTATTGTGGTCAAATCTACCCTAAGAGACATTGACTTTGTGTTGGAAGAATCTTATTCTATCAATTACGACCTTTTAGGGAATATAACATTTTCTAAAGAAGTTTGCATTAAAATAGTTGTTAGGAAAGATAACTTAGAACAGGCTTGGGTTAAGATTCAAACCCTTATATATATTTGTAAATATTCTAGTAGATATTTTTTTAAATGTAATTAATATGTATAATTTCTGATGGACTTTTCTAAATGTAATTAAAATGTATAACTTCTGATGGACTTTTTGAGTTATCTTCTCGTAAGTATCTTGGTTTTTTTATCAACATACAAGTTTCGGTTCTAGATCTAGACCTGACTAAGAAAAATCAATTTTTCGCTTCTCTTTAAAAAGTCTAGATTCTCGTATAGTTTCAAAAATTCCTTCTACTTTCACTACTTCATCTATTCCATTATTGACAAGAAAGTTAGAACAATAAGCTCAATTATTTGTGGGCCATAGTAAATTATTGTTCAATCCAAAATGCATACAAATGGATATCCGACATCTTCAAATTGACCCTGCAAATTGTTATTAGATTCTAGACATTAACTAGTGGGACAAACGATAGAGATACATAACTATAAATTCTTCTAACCGTGTGCAAGTTGCATGTCGAAAGTTGACAATCTAGAAGCATAAGCATATATCGATATATACTTAGGGTCCGTTTGGATTAGCTTATTTTAGAGCTTATATAAAACAACTTATACAAATAAATAAGATTTTATGTACTATTTATAAGTTTTTAAGGTAGTTTATGAAAAACCCGTTTATGAAAATACAATTTTCATTAGTGAGAGTTTATAAATTAAAATAAAAGCTTAATTATTTACATAAGCTATTTTTCATAAGCTCAAAATAAGCCCAAATCAAACGGACCTTATTGTCTCATAGCAAATTCAAAATGAAATAAGGACTAATGTAATTAAATAGTAGCAATGATTTGGTTTAATCTTTGCTACATCTTGTGTTCTTTGTATGGTATGCGGTATTTATGGGTTTGAACTTTGAAGTAAAGGGAAAAGGATAGCCTTTAATTTACAGGGTACTGTATACTGTACCTGGCAGTGGATCAGATTAAGGTTCAGGCTTGTATTTTCCATAAATATAAATATTTATTTTGCTTATATGAGATGATATTTGGTGGTATAGTTTTTTCTTTTTTTAGGGAATTTGTTGTATGGTTGAAAACGATTAATGTAGGTTCGAGATATTACTTCCATGTGAGTTGAAAAAAAAAATTGCATATTTTGCTTAGTAATTTTGTTAGTTTTTTTTCCGTTTGTTTCAAGTTTACTATATTTATTCTTGAAAATAGCTTTTTCTAGAATATAAAAAGGAGAATTTTTTTCCATAGATATTTAAAATAAATGTTTGGATAATATTTATAGATTCTCAAAAACAATTATAATAAAGAAGTTAATCTTTAGTTAAACATGAGTTGATTTTCATCTTCATGAAAACTTTTATTCTCACCATTTTTCATGAGAATGTTTTTCTTTCCTAAAAATCATTATACCCAGATATAAAACTTAATAAACTTATAACAAACACCAAAATGCATTTCCTATAAAAACACCAAAATGCATATCTTTATTATTTTATTTTTAGAAATATATAAAGATAATTTAAACAAGAGGTATGTTATTTGAATAACTATTTATGGGACAACTAATGAGACAATTAAAGATAAAAAAAAAAAATGTGTATTAACACAAAAATCAAAGCAATAAAATAAAATAAAAAAACACAATGTAAATATGAGAGATAAAATTGTCATTCAAATATCACTTCTTTTTAAACATACACACCATTGGTAAGATGATTATGTTAGGTTTTATAAAATCTAAAAAAGGAATGGAATGTGTAGCACCCAACCAAAATAGTCCCTTCGGTGCATATCCTTATTCTAATTTATCCAAAAGGAATCACATAGTAAACGAAAATAATTGTATATTCATATAAAACTCTCCCACATATCTTCCTCCTCCTACTTGGGTTCTTTTAATCACCATTTCCATGTGATTTATTTAATTTTAAATAAGAATTTTCATGTGATTGTTAGCAAAGTATTATCTTTAGGTATCAAAAATGTTACGCTAAAATGACGAAATCACACCAAATAAAAACTAAATATATTTAAAAATCACTTATTTAACAAAAAAGAAAAAGGAAAAACAATTTGGAGAGATGATTTAGGGCTAAATTAACCCTAATTAAATCACTCCTCCCAATAAGAAGAACAAGGGAGTATTAAAAGAAAGCGGCGATTGCAAAATAGGGTTTGTGAGAGAGAGTCGTTAACGTGGTTGATGTTTTATCTGCTTAACTAACCACAATTAAGGCCATATATAGTACCTTTAACAACGCTCTAACAAAGAAGCATTTTCTAAATCACATTTCTACAGAACCATTTTCTAAGCTATGTGCATCTTCAAAAGATATGTCTGCTTCAATATGTTGAATCTTTGTGAAATTTCTGCTTTGGAAGAATCCATTGCTTCTCTCCTTTTTTTATCGCAAAGTGGGTCCAAGGGTCAAGTAATCTAAGTTAGCGTTTTAGGTCTCAAGATCTTGAGCCACAAAAATGTCTTAAAAAAATATCAATTTAGCTATGAATATATAATATGACAAACTATTTATAGATGATCTTCTAGCTCAATTAGTCACGATGGAGAGTCAAATATCCTCCTATCGTGTTTCAAATCCTGAACTCAAGAAAACTAGATTTTTTTCCGTTTTTTTTTTTCCTTTGGTTTTCCATAGGTTCTATCCTCTTAAGATAAACAAATGTAAGGTGTGTCGGACACTAAATGTGAATACCACTCCAAGTTTGAATTCGAACCCTAGTTTGTTTGTAACAGCTTAAATTCAAAAATATAATATTTGATAATTACACTAATTTTTAGTAAGATAACCAATAATAAAAGAAAAAAGAAACGAAAACCGCAAGACAATGAGATATTATCTTTGTTCGCGCATTTTGGCAAATGATGTCTACTTCTATGACTATAAAATAGTTATAGTTCCGTACATTTCTTTTTTATGATTTAGGGTTTTAAAAATTATAAATCTTATGTATAATACTACGATTCAGATTATAACAATACTCATGATCCGAACATTAGCTTAGCACCGTCTCCATTCCTTACCCCTCTTATGTGCTCAACAAAGGGGTGGTTAAATAATGTGTTTTTTTCTTTCCTTTCTTGAATAGATCTTTCTTTATAAACTTGATGTATGGAGTTTCCTAACAGCAGAAACACAGGTTTAAATGAACACAAATATTGGGTCTTCTCTTAGGTTAGTCAAGTTTGGGAATCAGCCCACAGAAAACATTTGAAATATGGTATTGAAGCTTGCACATCAGATAGTGTCATCCTATCTATTGAATCATCTATTGGAATATAAGTCTATCTTGATATGTTTTGGGCTTGTTTTGAAGATACACTAACTCCTTCTCCATTTTATGAAGATACACTAACCTAGCAAGTTACCCAGCAATTTAACATATTATTACGTTCTGTGCAAATTTTCACATATATTGAATTTTATTTTCTCTCACCGTCAATTTTGTGGCTGTTTGCTCTGTTAGTTCTCCTTGCATGGTTCTGGTGACCACTTTTCCTGGGACTTAGTCCCATGCACGTTAAGGGCGGAAGGGTCCAACAAACATAGCAATCAATCAGGCAATAGTTAGTTATATTACATTTTTTTTTAGTATAATTCTAACTCCGTACTTCAATATTTACAACATTGACACACCCTTTTCACCGACGCTTCTGTGTGTTTCAAGTTTACCAAATTTATTCTTAGGAATAACATTCTTTGGAATATATATATGTAAATTTTATTCCAAGGTATTTGAAAAAAAAGTTTGGTTAACATTATAATATTTCAACTTTAGTTACTTGGAATATATACTTGATTTTATTCTCATCTCCATGGGAACTTTATTCCCACCATTTTCTTTGGGAGAATTTTTTTATTCGACGAACATATATATATACCGGAAATTAAAATTTAGTAAACTTGTAACAAACATAGACACAACATACATTGCAATCAATAAGGCAATGGTTAGTTATATATTACATTTTTTTTAGTATAATTCTAACTCCGTACTTCAATATTTACAACATTGACACACTTTGTTCACCAACGCTTCTGTGTGTTTCAAGTTTACCAAATTTATTCTTAGGAATAACATTCTTTGGAATATATATATGTAAATTTTATTCCAAGGTATTTGGAAAAAAAAAGTTTGGTTAACATTATAATATTCCAACTTTAGTTACTTGGAATATATACATGATTTTATTCTCATCTCCATGGGAACTTTATTCCCACCATTTTCTTTGGGAAAATTTTTATATTCGACGAACATTTATACCAGGAATTAAAGTTTAGAAAACTTGTAACAAACATAGACATGTATATTTTTATGATTTTATAATTAACAAACAGACCCCTAGTTATTCAAGACCCCATCCACTTGTAGGCACGTCCAGTAAATATTTATTTTCATTTTTTTTTTTGTGTAGCAGACTAGTGGCTGGATTTCACACAATTAAATGTGGAGAAGTGGGATGTCCGGGGTTCGAACCTTGGCCTCTGCATAAACTATGCAATGTCCCTACCAACGGAGCTAAGTTCACGGAAAAATATTTATTTTCATTTATTAATTTATGAACTAGTTGGGGGAGTTTGTTTCACGATTTGAATTTTTTGACCCATGAATAATTTTCTCGAAAAATAAAGGGTCATGTTAACTTGTGTTTTAAGGCCACAAGTTAAGAAGCTAAAAAAAGAATTAATGAATAAATGCACAAGTTAAAAAGATATCATTTAAAAATTTTAAAATTAAATATACACAATTTCCAAGATTTTATTTCTAATTTTAGTTTCTTATCTTGTAGGGCACAAGTTAGCATTTTTCAAAAATAAAATCATCAATAAGTTGAAGTTATTTTGTTCCATAACGTTTTATTTATGAAAATAAATTTTTCTAGCCTTATATAACAAAGGTAGAAGTCTATAAATGAATATATGTAACCTTCACATCTTGAAAGATAATTTTTTCAATCATATAAAAAAAACACCCCCTTGCGACAAATTAAAAAGTTACAAGAGAAATACTATCTTAATATCCCTCATCGTATAACTACTTTGATTAATAATGAAAAGCTATAAGCTTCTTTTTCTAAAAAAAAAAAAAAAAAAGTTACAAGAGAAATACAAAACTTATTAGAAAAAATAGCTTTTGAAATTAATAATATATTGAATGTTGTAGATTCTAGCTGATAAAAAACCTTCTAAATTTTCCATAGAATAGAATTTTTTTTTTCTTTTCAAGTTGACGAATAGAAGATTCACACATTTTTAAGTGTGTGAAAGTGGAAAATTCGAGGTTCGAAACTAGCTCATACAGCTACCAATATTGATTGACACGCTTACAAAATAAATAGAATATTTCCTTTAACTTTTAAAACAAAATATATTTCTTTGATTTAATTCTTTCTTCTTAATATCTAAGATACTCAATAGGAGTCTTTCCAATATAAAAATGTGTCCGGTTAAAGGAATTGAACTCAATTTTAGGTTTACAAATAAATTATTAGATAATATAACTGGTTGTCCATCTCGAACCAAGTTTCGCAGAAGAATGATTTAGCAACCAAGTGACCACTCTACAAACTGACAATAATATAGCTTTTGTGATATGTTAAATGTTGTGGATATCTAATAAAAAGGAAAAACACAATTGGTCGAAAAACAAATCAAAAGAAAAAACCTTGAAAACTTAATTCTTTGGATAACATGGTTAAAAAAAATTTCAAAATTGCATTAAAGTTACAGTGACTTTTCTGCCTCCAAAGTCGCTGAATTTCAATCCATATATATTTTCGGTATAATAGGTACGTAAATTAAAATTTATTTTACTTATTTTAATTTTTCCCTTGTAGAATGTTCTCCAAGTAAAGTGAATGAATTTTCCTCAAAAAAAAAAAGTAAAGTGAATGAATTTAATTTTGGGCTTCTACATGATTAACCATTTCGTTTTAATGAGCATTTTTTTCATTAACTAATATCTTAAGATAAGGAATAACATATGTTTTCTTATATATTAATTAATATCTTAAGATAAGGAATAGGATCTATTTTCTTATATGAAAATTCTCCGCGTAAAGGGATTGAACTTAATTTTGGACATTATAAATAGCAGACACTCTTTGCCTTTCCTCTTCATCTTAATAACTTTTGCCGCAATATTTGGTTAGGGAATACTCATCCAATATTTGATAATACATCTTTAAACATCCTCTTCAGAAAAGAAAAAAGAAACATATCTTTAAACATGGATAACAACAAAAAGCAAGCATGGTCTTCTTCGTCTTCATCAACCGTGAAATTTGATCAACTTTTCGGTCCCAAGGACCCTTCGTCGGCTTCATCTTCCTCCTTATTTGGCTCCATTTTCCCACCACCACCAACACCATCTGTATGCATGGCTACAAACTCCTTTTCTTACCAAAGATTTATTTTGTTTATCGCATCATATGCTGGCGTTTTACTTGAAAATTTTGACCGATCTACATTTATCTTATTGTCTTTTTTTTTTATAAAAATAAATAAATAATAGAGAGCTATTAATGGTAAATGGTAGTTGAAATCTTTGACTTTAATATTCTTCATAGTATGCATGCATATAATTTATCCCAATGCCTTAAAATATCCATTTAAGAAAATATAGTGTTGAGTAAAAATAATAGAGTGGTTAAGAACACCATGATAAACTCATCTGATTTATGACGGCAATAGTAAATACATGTTTTGTCATTTTAAGGTAAGTTGGTGTTCATATTCTTTTGTCGGGGTCCTTTATCTGTCTAGTTTTAAAAGCTGGACTGAACCAACTAGTTCGATTTGAGTCAGAAACCATACATTAATTTTAACGTGTGTTTGGTTTTCCGTTTGCAACACACAAAACCACGTTTATATGTTTTTCGATGCCTTTTTGCCGTTATTTCCATAAGCTCAAATATGGTACCAAAAACCCACATACAACATATTATTAATCACCTCAACTTTTTTTTTATAAGGTTGAGGGGAGAGGATCAAGAACTCAAGAAGTGGGAAGCAAAAATCTTGGAGCAACAGGTAACTCTTTTAAAATATTCCCCTCATATATGCCTCTATATATAATATAAGGAAAATTACTTTCTTTTGATTATATACGATTACTAATTAAGTTGGCCCATATATATCTTGTCTTTCCACCGGAAGCATATATAGCTTAAAACTACTTTAAATAAAACTACTTTAAATATCTCTGCATTTATTTAGTAATGTTTATGTTTGGATTCATTTTAGGAACTCCTAGTAATGGCATCTCTAACAAGAATACTAGTACCAGTACCAATTATCAGAATGAGACAGTGGAACCTAGCTACTTCAGCTCTTCAATCTACTATGGTGGTCAAGAAAATTATTCCCCAAGAAACAGGACCACTGAACCCCACCATGTTGTGAGTGCCATCATTCTCATCCTTTTTCAGCCCTCGTTTAATTACCTGAGGAATTTATTATATGCTTCCTAGAAAATATATTCAAATATCTTATAAATGATGAGATCTAAGGAAATGTTAGAAACTTACTTATATTGTCAGTTGTAATAAATAAATTAAATTCTAAGAATATTATGTCACGAGTTGACTTTGTAATTGTTATTAAGAATATGATTCAAAATAGCCACTAGAAAGATGATTTGTATTATTCAAGTATTTGTGCAATGATGCTAATCTATATAATATTCACCTTTGCAGTTCAAGAAAGATAAAAATCATGGTGATCACAATGGTAACAATTCCAGCAGTGCTTCAAGAGGGGACTGGTGGGAAGGTAGGACTAGGAACCATAATTTATTTTAGTTAAGAAGTTTTCATAATTAAAAACTAGGTATTAAAAAATGGCCACTCACTTTCATTACACAATTTCAATTTTTCCAGGTTCCCTTTATTACTAAATCAGTGAGGCATGGTATTAAAATTTAGCATCCTGCAGGTACATATTTCTTCTCCTTCATCTTCCATGACTAGACTAGATACAAAGAATTCAATGGAGTTGATGATACCAATTAATTTTACAAGAAAAAAATTTTATTTCTTTTTTTTTTGAATGAATTTTATTTCTTTTTATTTTTCAACAAAATATCATTCATTGTATTTCTCTAGTTCCTCTCTAAGATTAACTTTCTTTTTGAGGAATTCTTTAAGATTAACTTAGTGTATGTTTGATATTACGGTGGACATGTCAGAATCATGGTGATCATGATTTTGCAAAAGCGGCAGAGCATAGTTTTTAAAAAATCGTGGTGGATCACCACATAATTCTACATACTTACCATAATACCAAACATAAGCTTGATATAGCTACATATAATCTTTCTTTTTTTCATTAAAAAAACTTAAGTTTAGATCCGAGTGCCGACTGACAACAATACGAATGCAACATGTTAGTTTATGAGGCCCGACCATGACTATATTAAAGATAAAGGCCCTTTGACGGTTTAAATATTAGGGTCTTGCTAACCAGTACCCCTGAGACACTAGTTAAGGAATTAAAAAAGGAAATATTTGCATTGAAATTTTTTACACTTTTTAAACATTGACTACACAAGTTCCAAGACACTTATACTATATTTGGTTTGCTTAACTAGTGCCCCAGGAACACTGGTTAACATTTTCCTAAAAATTATTTCACTTAAAATAGGGAGTGAGAGCTAGTTGTGAACTCGAGATTATTTGAAATTGATTTTTTATTGTGTAATCTAAACATTCCGGTTTAAGCATATGTTTAGTTCAACTTCCACATCCCTTAAAGTCGTGGCAAATAACCATGACAACGTAGAAGCTATACTTTGTAACTTGTAGAAATCACCGTGAAAAACTAGATGGATACGTGTTTGGAACTTTTGGACACAGTTCCAAATATACATTAAGATTAATGGTCGAGATCCTTAGTGTGACAACGGCGTGCTTTTTTTTTTTTATGAATTCTTTTATTACTTTAGCATGCAAATGAAAGAAAATTTTACAACTTCATGATTTTGTTTTTGTTGCAGGATGAAGATCGGCCTCATAACTAGAGTATGCTCTTGTTAGTTATCCGTGGAAATAAATAAGTTAATGTACTATTATAGATCGTTTATGTTATTACTACCCTTTCATCCCATTAGTTGGGTTCTTTTTTGTCCCAACAGCTGGTATAATTAGCTAAACCGTTAAGGTAGTTTGGGGAGAAAACTACTTCCTGCTTTGTATTTTTTTTCTCTTTTATATTAAAGAAAGTTATATATTATATTTTGTTTATATGATAGGATCGTTTTTGGTTTTCTCAGGCATCATATTCAGCTCATAGTATATGTTATTGGTAGACAAAAATTAATATATTATAAACCAAAAAGGCGATAAAAAGTAGAGATACAAAAATAAATATTTTCTTTATTATCCGCTTTTATAAAGTTTGATAATTAAATTGAGGATGAATAACAATTTTTTTCTCACTTAGTTGTGTACGTCATCTCCAAAATTGTGTAGAAACCAATCGTTGATACAAAACCAAAAAAAATATGTATTTTCTTTTAGGGTGTGTTTGGATAGAGGGTTTAGGAGGAGAAAGGAGGGGAAGGTTAATTTTTCATTTTTAAATTACAGACACTATGAAATCTTTTTTAAAAATTTAACGTATTAACATGATAAACGAATGTAATACTTCAATCACACTTAATTTATTTTAGAAAAAACATGTTATATAGTTCGTAATTTAAAAAAGAAAAGTAAACCCTCCCCTCCTAAATCCTCAATCCAAACACACCCTAAATGTTGCTCAAAAAAAGTGAAACTCAATTATTCTAAAATATAAAAGACACGTGGAAGGGTTTATTTTGAGTTGTCGATGCAATGTTAGATCAATAGTAAGAGTTTCATATTGTAGTCTAAGAGAACGAAATTCAAATTCTCTTCCCGCAAATTTGGAGCTTATGAGTTTTATGTCATAGTTTTTCATATTATTTCTAAATTAGTTTGATATTTCGACTTTGAGATAAAGTTTGTTAGGCGATAAGCAAATATGGTTGTTCATACGCTTGTTATGATAGTTTGTTCTTAGTCTAGTCACCATGTTTTTGAGATTTTTCCTCCTTATATTGAAACTTTTTTAATTAAGAGTGGTGATAGGCTGGCCACCTTAGATGAAATACATCCAGTTGACCCCTACACACATAAGTGACATATGACATCATTTTTTTGTGTGGACCCATAAAAAAAAATAGGGAAACAGTCTTCTCCTTCCTTCTGTCTTACTCTCACTCCGTCATCCCATCTTCTCCACCTCCACCAGCCTTCTTCTGTTTTCGATGACAACGGCGACGGCTAACAAACGTCCTCACCGTTCTCATCTCTCTCATCTTTGTTCTCTCTCGTCCTTGCCTCCCTCGTCTACAACTTTGTCGTTTCTCTCTCATCGTTGTCTTGCGCTCTCTCTCAACTCTGAGTTTCAAATCTGTGACGGTGGTAGTGGTGGACGGAAGGAAGTTTTGCGAGACAGAGGTCAGTGTTCGCAAGGAATAAAGAAGATGGACGGAGGGGAAAGAGAAAGAACAGGAGGGAGGAGGAGAGGAAGAAGATGACAGTGGGTGGATGACGATGGTGGTGGTTGGGCAATGGAGGGTGGAGGATTTGAGAGGAGGGAGAGACCTGTCGAGAGAGAAGAGAAAAGAGGAAGATGAAAAAGAGTAGTGGTAATGTGAAATTATTAAAATGCCCCTGCCATATATCGTGGTATATTGATGTTATGAAAAAGGAGTGTCAACCAAACATTACTCTTTGATTAATTTTTTTCTGTTACAATCCTAAAGAAAAAGAAAAGAACGGAAGAAAAAAAATTACAAACTACTCTCCAGGAAAGAAAGTTCCAGTTGCATCCATCTTCAGGGAATATAAGTGACCATCCGTAGGGGAGGTATGGTGAACCAAATCATGATCTGATGAGGCTCCACGTTTGGCCAAGGAATTTGCACATTGATTTCCCTCTCTGAGAGTGTGACAAACAATAATATTACTTTGTTCCATCAAGTCCTTCATGTCTTGAATCAAAACGGCGTAAACATGAAACCTGGAAGTTGGGTCTTTGAGGAGGTTAACACAAAATAAAAAGTCAAAGTAACAAACAAGCTCTAAAATCTCCAAATTTTTTGCCAATAAGATACACTGATAAATAACATATAGTTATGCATGAAGGATGTCAGATGATCCTTTATTGTAACCAGAAAAACCTGATAGATAATAGACATCACTATTTCGAAAAACCCCTCCATAACCAGCTTTAATGGGTGAGCCCATGCAACTACCATCAATATTCAGAATAGTGCACAAATGGTTGTTCTTATTCCACTTAATGTGACTATCACCTAAAACAACAATGGAGTTAACAGCAAAGCAAATTTTGAGATTATCATCATACTTTGAATATTGAAGGATAGACGATTACGCGACCAAGTTTCATTATTCAAACACATAAGATTACGATGACGTTATGCCCACCAAATGCAAGCAACAAAAATGAAGGTTTGGGAGCCCCTAGAACTAACCTTGAGCCAATCGTGCACTTCTATATTAGAGAAAAAATTTGGATCATTAAAACCAAAGAGCTGCCAAATTTTTCTAGAGTAAGTGCAATCCCGCACACAATGGAGAAAAGGCTCTTCAACAAGACCACAACGAGTGCAAATATCCGAGGGGGAGATATTCCTATGGTAGAGTAAGGAGAGAGTGGGGACGGAGTTGTGGCAAGCTAACCAAAAAAGAAATTTAACCTTTTTCGAAAGCTTTAATTTCCAAATCCAAGACCAAGCGCCATTTTGATTAGATTGAGGAAGAGAATTATAGCGGGACAACAGCCAGGTATACCCACTTTAATGTCGTCTAAGACGACATTAAATTTGATATGCATGTTGTTTGTGAGATCAGATGCCATGGGAGGGAGATGAGAGTACAAAACCTGTGTATGTAGTACAAAACCTGTCTTATGAGAGCACATCTTTGACAGTTAAGTATGAATCATGAATGTCTATGAATGGGGGTAACAACCCTATGAAACCAAAAGAACTCCAAGGACAAAACAAAAAAGAAGAATTTCCAGAACCCGCACGCCAAGAAAAACCTTCTTTGAAGGCATTTTTTGCATGGATGATGGAGGACCTAGTAGGTGAATCAGTGGCGTGAGTGATGGAAAAAAGAATCTTAAGACCAGCTGCATATTTATTGATTAATGATATCCGTTAAGTTTAGTTTTTGTAAAAAACTAAAAAAAATGTTTGATGATATCTACGGGCTTCTCATTATTTTGTACAATAATAATCTTCATAGCTAGATATAATTATTCGGAAAAAATTGAAATAAATACCGGCTAAGTTTGTAGCAATTGTAGGCTATTATATGTCATTCGGTTTCAACATAGACATATGCTATCAAAAGAGAACAATTACATCTTTTAATTTTTAATTCCTGATTGATTTTAATTCTATTATTTTTACTATACCTCTTGCAAGACGACAGCTTCACTACTATTGTCAATGACGCCAAATGATAAATCAGACTTTAGTCACTATGTATAGTCTATCTCAGGGTGGTGTGATACATCAAGATTTAGTCATCACAACCACTTAACTTTGAACATTTTTTTTAAGAAACTAAATTAGTCCATTCAAATTAGCATCGGAGAAAATCAAACCTAAGGTCTTGAGGAGAAGCATACTACAAAGTCTCAAATCAACACTTCGAGACCAACGCTTAACTTTGAACATTACCATACAAGAATACCAAAAATCTCAAGTTAAATCCTTGTTAAATTTGTCCAACAATTCCAAACGGCACTTAAGATTGTTGGACCAATTTGACGATGTGTGTGAGATTTTTAATGATTATTTGATAGTAATGTTTAGAGTCAGTGGCGTAGCCCCTTTAGGGCTCGGGTGGCCACACCGAACAAATTTAAATTTTTTATAGAGGAGATTACTAAAATATCGTTGACTTTTAAATAAAATTACCTTGCAGTCCACCTTCTTCTCCATCTCAATATGCATTTAGAAACTTGAAAGAGCTTATTTTTAGGGAAAAAATTATCTCTCAAAGTTGTCAAATAACAAATACAAATTGGGCAGTTTACTCTTATAATGTATTAATATATAACACCTAATCGATTAGCAATTCAAAACAACAAATCCAACGTAATCAAAATATGTGGGTAGTCACAAAAAAATAACTACTATATAAGACAGACAATAATAGAGAACATCAAACTATCATTTCTTAATCAATCTTATTCATAGAGTTATTACATGTGATATGAAAAATAAAGGTGGTAACCCTTGTATATTTCCAACATGAGCAACACTTAACACCAAAAACTTCAAAAAAAAATCCTGAAAATAGATTCCATTATAACAAAATTTAGTTTGCAAATGGATATTTTAGAGGTATGTTAAAACAATGTCTACTTATTTATAAAAAAAGCTTAAATGCATGTTTGATCCCTTATGTTTATTTTAGTTTTCAAGTTGGTCTCTTATGTTTTAAAAGTTTCAAGTTGGTCCTTTACGTTTTAAAAGTTTCAAGTTGGTTCAAAACGTTGCTCACGTTGGAATAAGTTAGTCTCTTTTGTGACATGATATTGAGTTTAATAAAACCAAAAAAATTAAAAAAAATGTTTTAAACTGATTTTCTAAATAAGTTAAGGTTCTATCACCCATATTGTCAACCCAAATCTTTAAACGTTAAGTGACAGAAGGGACTAACTTATTCCAACGTGAGTAACGTTTTGGACCAACTTAAAACTTTTAAAACGTAAGGGACCAACTTAAAACTTTTAAAACATAACGGACCAACTTGAAAACTAAAATAAACATATGGGATCAAACATGCAATTAAGCCTATAAACAAAAGAGAGTATAAGAAGATATGGAACCTTGTCATCCACATTTATGATGAAGGGTATATATAAAGTGGGGCATGTATTGGCAGGGGCTGATCCGGTATAAGGCTAGTTGTAGATATAGCCACACCTCATTTTTCCCAATTTTTTTATACATGTAGATGTTTATGCAAAAGGCTCAAAATCATGAAAGAAAGATAGAGGAAAAATGTGTTATAGGATTGAATCGGGAGATATGGCTCCTTTACGCCCCGCAAAATGGATTAGTTGAATAAGGTTTGAACAAGTTTGCAAGTTGATGGATTGAAGGAATGTGAGAAAGTTGGAGTTCTTTCTTGGCAACATGATCACAAACAAAATGAGAGTCAATGGCTAGGTGTTTCATCTTTGTGTGGAAAACCGAATTTTCACATATGTAATTATCGCCAATATTGTCTTTGAAGATTGTTGGTGTGTTGAGACAATCTAATGCCAAGTTCAAACAACAGTTGTTGCAACCATAATGTTTACATAAATGACGAGTTATTCTTTGTATTTGATGATCTTCGCTGTTTATTTCTGAGCGGTGGCATTCCCCGAGCCATATTGTACTTGAGGCAATCACTTTATGAAGATTACACTCATTAGAAGTTGTCATACCCCGAATTTTGACCAGTTAAAAAGTTTTTATTCGTATTTTAAAGATCGTATTCGTATTTTAATAACCAGAATCTTTACTTTATTTTTTACG
>Ga0315915_1003362_pt1 | contig 20323 bp, 10 predicted proteins | sample MpolbnodulesMG_FD_207738 | JGI IMG/M metagenome (GOLD analysis project Ga0315915, IMG submission 207738) | Medicago polymorpha root nodule microbial communities from Los Angeles, California, United States - branched nodules | ecosystem: Host-associated > Plants > Roots > Nodule | place: USA... | reverse complement strand
TTTACTGATTACTTCACTGAATTGAAGATTCTTTGAGACGAATTGGAGAGTTATCATCCTCTTCCTACTTGTGCGTGTCATTATTACTGCCAATGTTTAGCCATGTGTAATGCTAACGACTTTCGATCAGAGGTTCAGGTGCTACAATTTCTCACTGGCCTTAACGATCAATTTTCAATTGTTTAGGCACAAGTTTTGTTAATGGAACCTTTACCATGCCTTAATCGTGGTTACTCCTTAGTCTTGCAAGAAGAGAGTAAAGCTGTGTTTGAAAGTGTTAATCTTGATGAATCCAAATCTCTTGTTAATTCTGCTGATTCAAACAAGCTCCCTGGTAAAGGAAAATCTCCATTTTCTTTTGGCTATAAGAGCAGGCTCTTCACTTTTTGTGGACGCCATGGCCACATTGTTGATACTTGTTATAAGAAGCATGGATTCCAACCAAATTTTGGTCAAAAATCTTCTGTCAATAATGCAGAATCATTGCCCGGTAATGTACATGTGGCTGAAAATGTTGAAGAGCCATCAAAAGTTCAACCATCTTCAGGACCAACGTTTATTCAAGAGCAGTTTGACCGTCTCTTAGCTTTGATTCCTCCCCATTATGACAAGAAGCTTCTAGCTAATCAGGTTACCTCCCATGCTTCTCATGGCCATTCACCATTTGATCCTTCTTCTTCAGGTAACTTGTCCTCTTCTTTTATCTCTAGTTGCTATGTCAAACATAATGTTTCTATACCTGTTTCTGCTAATTTTGATTCATTGCTTTTAGATTCTGGTGAGTGGTGACAATGATCATGTATGTTCTTCTCTTTTCTCTTTTAGTAGTTTCTATAAGAATAAACTTATTAACGTTCAACTTCCAAATGACTCTTGTGTTTCTGCTGAGATTGCGGGTAGTAACAGCTTAACTCCAAATATTACTCTTTTCAATGTGTTGTTTGTAATATCCCAAAAAAAAAAAAAAACCATAAATTTGGGTTTTAAAAGAAAATAAAATTAGTTAATTGAGCGCCTTTAAAATGTGATTATAAATATTATTCTTAATACACTATTATTAGATGAGTTAAGTGACATTAGATGGAAAGAGTGGGGATTCATTTCTTTTTCAATTATTATAGGAAGAAGCTAGAAAGTTATATTTTATTATATTATTAAATAAACTATTAATATAAAAACAATATAAGGAAATAAAAGGGCCATCGAGAAGTTTCGGAAGGAGGCATATTTTCCACACAAGCTTGTGATTTTGGGGGAGAGCAGCTGCATGGGAGAAAAGTAAAAACAAAAAGGGAACTTGGGGTGGGACTGAGGGAGCACAAGAGAAACACGAAGAAGGCTTCTAGTTTCAAAGAGATGAAAAGAACCCATGAAAGGAGCATTGGCAAACTATGATAAGAGGTAATAAAACTCTCTTGGGTAAAATTAGAGAAATACGAAAGTTTTTCTAAGAGAGAATAACAATCACGGAGGGAGGAGGAAATATTTCTTGGGAGAAACATGTCTCTACATGGTATATACACATGTTATATGTTAATAAAGCAATAGAGAAGATTATTGTTAAGAGATGAAAAGGGAAAGCCTTGTTGTTGTGAGATGTCAACTTAATTTAAGTTATTGGTAATTGAGATTCAACGGGAAATCCGAAAATGGAACCATCGAAGGAAGCGGTTCAAATTTCAGCCGGTTCAACATAGTTGTTGTGAGTAGCTAATTTACCTTGTGTTACTTGATTTTACTTAATTTTGTTACTTGATTTTACTTAATACATACCAGGTTTTAATTGTTATGCAAAGTAATGAGAAGGAGTCAATTTTTTTTACAAGATTGTTGTGATAATGTGAATGAAATTTTATATGATATCAATGTTATGAAAGTTTTGATCATATGAATTGATTTTAGCAATACAAATCATTTTTGAAACTATGTTTAGATTGTCTATTGAAAACTTCCTATCTGTTCGCTGCAACGAAGAGATAATGCAGCCTATGAGTTAAACGCTCATAGTATTTTAAAATTGATATCCATTCGCTGCAACGAAGAGAGAATGCAGCCTATGAGTAACGCACTCATAGAAATTATAGATAATCTATGTTTGCTGCAACGAAGAGATAATGCAGCCTATGAACTAAATTGTTAGTAGTATACCTCCGTTCGCCACAACGAAGAGACAATGTGGTATATCCCCGTTCGCCACAACGAAGAGACAATGTGGTATATCTCCGTTCTCCACAACGAAGAGACAACGTGGTATATCCCCATTCGCCACAACGAAGAGACAATGTGGTATATCCCCGTTCACCACAACGAAGAGATAATGTGGTTTATGCACAAATAGTGAAAAGCGATAAGTGATATTAGTCGTGTTGAAATGGTTATTTTATTTATTTATTTATTTGAACATGGGATTGTAGAACTTTATGTAAGACTAACCGTTGGTTCATGCTAAGAATTTTTGTCGAATAGTATTGACTTGGATATGCGAGTATTTTTTTTTAGCATGAATGAGCTTTCAAAGGATGAAATTTTTAATTTAAAAACTGTGTGGATAAAGACCGGTGAAAACTTCACTCGTCCACTTTGTTTGTCATGATCCCATTGAATTCTTGTGACTCACCATTTCTTTGATTTCATTTTTTTTAGATCCACAGTTTGCAAAGGATTAAATCTCTTGGAGTTTTCTTGTCTACGAAAAACATCTATGATTTGCGGTAGATCTCTATCTTGACCATTTTTATGATTTACTTATGATGTAACTTTTGAGATAATAGTTGTTCTTCTCATTAAAGTCTATATATAAATAATGAGATAAATTTTATGTACTTTGTGATAATAAACTTGCATTTTGAAATGTCTTGGAAGTTTGTGAGTCATTACCAAAATTTCGGTATTTTAGAAAGGTGTAAGTGTTATAGTTTATTAGGCTTGCCAGGCTAAATTTATCACGAGTTAGGGTTAGCCTGTGCGCCGGTCATGGCTCAAAGGTGGGTCGTGACATTGTTTTTGCCCAATTTTTCTTTGAAACTTATTTATGTTTTCAAATTATGTCATCATTCTAATTGCATTGTCTTCTTTTTTAAATCTCAATGTTTGATTCAGGACTCAATGTCCAAGAGGATGATCGGTTTGGTTGTGCAAAGACATGGCTTATACAAACTGCTAGTGGATGCTAAACATACCAAAGTTTAGTGTTTAAATTGATAATGTTTTTCTATTCCTAAGTCAGCTATTTGACATTTTCGGCTAGGTCATCTTTCTCATGAGAGAATAATAATGTTTATGAATAAATGTTTCCCTTGTTTGTACCATCGGGATCACAAGCTTGTTTGTGATACCTATCATTTTGCTAAACAGAAAATGCTTTCTTATATTCAAAGTAATAATAAAACTAGCTTTAATTTTGAAATGTTTCATTTCAACCGATGTTCAAGAGACATCGGTTATCATTTTCCATTTTATAATTATAAATTTAAATAAATCATTTTTGGGATGCATCGGTTTTTTCATAACCAACCATTTAAATCAACCATATTTCCATATCAAATTAAAAAAATATACTAAAAATATTTAAATAAATCATTTTTATGTAATAAAATCATTGTGAATTTAAACTTCATTGATAACCATAAAATATAGTTTGTGGGTAGCACGGGTGAACTAATTTGGAAGTAAGTTATTCTTCTCGAAAATCATACAAGTATAGAAATTGTAATTTATGTACAATTTTATTGTATAATGGAATATAAGATTCAAAAATATACAATTTTTTTAATAAGTTTTTATATTTAGCGGTATATGTAATTCTTTTTTAACAAAAAAAATTATTGAATAATGGAGAAAAATACAAAGAATACTTAACCCACATCTGAATAAATAAGTACAAGAACTATTCTAGTGACTAAAAAGCATTACTTTCTCCGTTTTAAAATGAGTGTTGTTCAAGGTTTTTATACACAAATTAAGAAATGTAATAATGATCTCAAAAGATATGACAATTTTACTAAACTAGTTTTATTTACTATTGGTGTAATGCTTTAGAAGTAGTATACATTCAATTAATTAGATAGTACAATTGAACGTAAAATAAGATTCTACATTGAAAAGTATAAATGACATTCATTTTAAAACAATTTTTTTTCTTTCTAAAACGGGGAGTATTAAGTGGAAATTGAGACAAACAAGAGGTACAAGGAAATTTACTTAAAACCAAACCGTGACCCCGGCTTGTTTGTTTTATGAATGGGTGTGGTGTCCGGAGGACTGCTTGCGGAGGTAATGGGATGTGGACTGGCAGCAGTAGGGGTGTTGTTGGCAGTGTTGCTGTAGTAGGGGTGTTGTTGGCAGTGTTGTTGTTCGGTTTTGTGCTGGCGTGGGCCGTGTGTGCTGTTTTCTGCGCTTTTGGTGTTTTTCGGGTGTTTATTTGGTGGATGTTACGTCTATATGCGACATCTTTGTAGTTTGTTTACCGCCTCTATGTGTCTTGCTAGAAATTGGTAACAATATTATTTTCCGATTAAAAAATAAATAATATAAGTGTGAAATCAATCGATAACTGAAGCTATAAATCAATGACAAGACTTGACTAGCTAGCTGTGAAGTTTGTCAATAATTTAATTGAGCATTTACTTTATACGGACCCTATCCCGTCTTCTTTTCGTTATATATAGTATAGATTCCTCCTCTCTAATATGTTTAAAGTCATCGATGTGGGACTAATTTTGGTAAACATATGTTTGGTTAAAAGCCTACACAACTATGTTAGTAGTTTTTTTTATCTCTCTTATTTTGTAATTATTGTTAATTAAACAAGTGATAAGTCCTCTGTAAACAAGTACATAAATACTAGAGGAAGCTTCTGGTAAATTACATATTTTGTCTTTAATATCTAAGCTTGTACTTCATTAATTTTTACTAACCTAATATATATATTATAGAGGTAGCTCATGAACTAGCAAAGTCGAACTATATACAACTCATGTTTAGTTCATTTATTTAACGAGATTAATTTTCAACTCATTTGGTTCATGAACCAAGTTCAACAAATTAATTGTCGAATTGAATTCCAAACTATTATCGAGTTTGTTCGGTTCATTGTCAGTCCTATGCAAGGAGTTATAAGGTTAACTCAAGTGAAGAGTGAAGGAGTGATGTGATAAGGGTAAAAAAATAGGAGGTGTGTCATTTGAACAACCATTTGGTTGACAACTCATAGGACAATCATAGGTTTACACAGAAAAATTATGTATCGACAAGAAAATCAAAGCAATAAAGTGATAAAGTAAAAACATAATATGAGTATGAGAGAGAAAATTGTCATAAAAATTATCACAAAATAGTTGTACGGATATCATTTCTTAAAAAAAAAATATACTGTGTTTTCAATATGCAGCTGTTTCTGAATAATTAAATTCAACATTTACTTCAAACTAAATCGTGACCATTGGTTGGTTTAGTTCTTGTTTTATTGAATATGTGTGAAACCAATGAATAAATGAAGCTTTAAATCAATGAGAAGACTTGACTAGCTAGGTAGCTGTGAAGTTTGTCAATAATTTAATTTTACATTTAATTTATACGGACCCTATCCCTTCTTCTTCTCTTTTGGACCATAAGTTTGTCTGATGTTGCTGCAGAAATTGAATACCACTGCCTTATTCACTTAATGCTGGCTACTGCAGATTGCAGGAACAGCTGTTAATTTGAATAGCAGAACTTGAAAACTGCAGATTGAAAAACCAGGTAAATAACTAACAATCTCACTTTGTTTGATCATTCATTGTTGAACCAAAATTAAGCCTCCAAAGTATATTTCTACAGCAGAATTGTTGCAGTCAACACTGCCTTAGACAATGAGATGGTGCTAGCTACTGCATATTGGAGACAGATCAGGAGAATTGTTCATACCGCTTGAACATTTGCTGAAATAAGGTAACAAACAATGTTATGCCCATACAACCCGAAATCAATATCACCATATACAAATTATATTTAGCACTTGCTTTATTTTATGATCCATGTAATCACAACACTGTAGCTTTTTCTTATTCTATTTTATGTTTTAAGTAGTTATTTCAAATATAGAATTGGTCAAGTTACAAAAATGGAAATAACATTGGATTGATAATCACATTATTACAATTATTACGATTTTTTTTTTTTTTTTAAGAATCTGACTATAACTTCTTTTTTGCTTAGAGATTTGTTTAAAAAAGTTCAAATAATTTAAGGATCTACAGATTAACTAAACTTTTTTTTTTCAAATATCAAATATATATATCAAAATATAGCCTTAGCTTTTCAAACTCTTCCCTTTAAAACCCTCTGAAATTCAACTTGCAAATTACACCGTATAGCTCAATATTTCATTTTTTAATTATTCCATCATTTTGTAATTTGTTAATTGTATAAAGCCACCATCCAAATATTTTCTTAACAATTTTGTGTGCAGAACTTGAATATCAAGGACCATTGCCTTATTTCACTTAAATGATGGCTACTGCATATTGCAGAAACAGGTGTTATAGTGTCTGCTGCAGAACTTGAATTGGAAAACAACAATATCATTTTGCTTGATCATTCATTCATATACAGTCTAGTTGTTGAGAACCATTTATTATGATGTTTTTGAGAATTATTAACTAGAAATGGAGAATGAGTTACACAGAATTGATACAATTGCAGCCCGACTTCCGCCTATGGTAATCTAATCTAGATATCATGCTCTTTTATCTTCTCCTTCTTACATGCAAACATAATAACTACCACTTTTTTATTGCATATTTAAATAACAATCTCAGTATGTTTTCTAAAATTGTTGGAAAGACTGTCTAGTTGTTGAACCAAAATTATATTTCTACAGAAGAGTTGTTGCAGTAAACACTACCTTATTATGATCTTGATGATGCTAGCTACTGCATATTGGAGAATGATCTTGAACATTTGCTGAAACTGCTGGAAATAAGGTAATCATACTTTAACAAATTTGTAAATGTTATTGACTCTGCAGCTTTTGTTTGCGCAGAACATGAATCGCAGTAACTATTACTCCTAATTCTCTAGATTCTAGCTGTAATATTGAATGGACTCCCTGTTTCAAATTTCTTATTATCCAAAAACACTGTTCCTATCTTTATTGTTTGCTCTATCTTTAAAGATTTTTGTGATTCTAGGTACTGCAGATCGGAGAAAGATGAGGAAGATTGTTCATGAGACTTAGGTATGCACTGAATGTGGTGAAAATTGTGTTGGAAAGATCAGGTAAATAACAATATCATTTTGCTTCATCATTCATTCATATACAGTTTGTTTGATCACGTAAATTATATTTAGTACTTGCCTTTTTTTATGATCCATGTAATCATAACACTATGTAGCTTTTTTTATTCTCTTTAATGTTTTTAGTAGTTACTTCAAATATAGAATTGCTCAAGTTACTTCAAAAAGGGGAAATAACAATGGATTGATACCTGACTTATGATACAAAAATATTTTAGAAAGCTACAATGAAACATTAACAGGAGAGCCTTACCATTTTGTATATGATCATAAAATAAGGCAAAACTCCAACAATTTTCTAGATTCTAGCTGCTCCCTGCTGCTGAGAAAGGTAAAGATTGTTCAAAACCATGTGCTGACAACAATAAAAATATTGAGGTAGAGAACAATCTCATAGTTTTGTTTTTTTGTTACAATTTCTTAGATTTTCTATTGGTATATGATTTCCATTTTCGTTCTTCATTCCACTTTTCTACATGATCATTTTTTTCATAACTTGTTTATCATTTTCAAAGATAAATTGGGCATTTAGATATCGGCTTGAAGGATCTTAAACTTTCATACTGAATGGACTTCCTGTTTGAACTTTCTCACATATTTGTTTGAATATGCTAAAAAATCTGATGAAAAGTGTGTCATCAAATATCATTGTTCAAATAAACAGACTCTGAATGAACAAAATCTTCCTACACAGCTTTCATACTGAATGGACTCCCTGTTTATATGAACCATTTTATTTTTTAATACACAATACAACACACACACACATATGCCTAACTTTGATCTATTCAAATTTATTTAGATGGCGAGTTTTCTGACTGATTTGGCGAAGCCATATGTGGAGAAATTAATAAATGGGGCGATAGCAGAATCAAGTTATATATGTTGCTTCACGTGCATTGTTAAGGATTTTGAAGAAGAAAAGGCTAGGTTGGAAAAAGAAAGGTCGACTGTCAAGCAACGTGTTGATTTGGCAACCAATAGAGGAGAAGATGTTCAAGCTAATGCTCTTTCTTGGGAAGAAGAAGCTCATAAGCTCATTCAAGAAGACACAAGAACAAAACAAAAATGTTTTTTTGGATTTTGTTCTCATTGCGTATGGCGATATAGAAGGGGAAAGGAACTGACAAATAAGAAGGAGCAAATTAAAAGATTAATTGAAACTGGAAAGGAACTTTCAATTGGACTCCCTGCTCGTCTTCCAGGTGTTGAACGCTATTCATCCCAACACTATATTCCATTTAAAAGTAGGGAATCCAACTACAAAGAGCTTTTGGATGCATTGAAAGATGACAACAATTATGTAATTGGGTTGAAAGGGATGGGGGGCACAGGAAAAACTACATTGGCCAAAGAAGTTGGTAAGGAACTTAAGCAGTCCAAACAATTTACTCATATCATCGACACGACAGTGTCTTTTTCTCCTGATATCAAAACGATTCAGGATGATATTGCTGGACCCTTGGGATTGAAATTTGATGACTGTAATGAATCAGACAGACCCAAAAAATTATGGAGCAGATTAACCAATGGTGAGAAGATTCTTCTAATATTAGATGATGTGTGGGGAGATATCAATTTTGATGAAATAGGGATTCCAGATAGTGGTTATCACAAAGGCTGTAGAATTCTTGTAACCACTCGCAATCTCTTGGTGTGCAACAGATTAGGATGCAGTAAGACAATTCAACTGGATCTCTTATCTGAAGAAGACGCATGGATCATGTTCGAAAGCCATGCCGGTCTACGCGAAATTTCAACCAAAAATTTGATTGACAAGGGCCGAAAAATTGCAAATGAATGCAAAAGGTTGCCAATTGCAATTGCTGCTATCGCAAGTAGTTTGAAGGGCATACAACGTCCGGAAGAGTGGGAATGGGCCTTAAAATCCTTGAAGAAACATATGCCAATGCCTGATGTTGATGATGATCTAGTTAAAATTTATAAATGCTTGAAGTTTAGCTATGATAATATGAAGAATGAGAAGGCAAAGAAACTATTCCTCTTGTGTTCTGTATTTCAAGAAGATGAAAAAATTCCTACCGAAAGGTTAACAAGACTTGGCATCGGAGGAGGCCTTTTTGGGGAAGATGATGTCAGCTACGAAGATGCTCGAACTCAAGTTGTTATATCCAAAAATAAACTCCTAGATTCTTGTTTGTTGTTGAAGGCCGATCGAAGCGGAGTGAAAATGCATGACTTGGTTCGTGATGCAGCCCAGTGGATAGCGAACAAAGAGATTCAAACAGTGAAGTTGTATGATAATAATCAAAAGGCAATGGTTGAAAAGGAGACAAATATTAAATATTTGTTATGTCAAGGCAAGCTTAAGGATGTGTTTTCCTCTAAGCTTGATGGTTCCAAGCTTGAGATTCTAATTGTCATTGTGCATAAGGATGAAGATTGTCACGATGTGAAAACCGAAGTCTCGAACTCATTTTTTGAAAATACTACGGGCCTTCGAGTTTTTCATTTAATCAAGGATCATTATTTTTATCCAGCTCTATCATTACCTCATTCAATTCAGTTGTTGAAGAATATCCGATCTCTTCTCTTTACGTATGTTGTTTTGGGTGACATCTCTATTTTGGGAAACCTGCAAAGCCTTGAGACTCTTGATTTATATCTTTGTCAAATTGATGAATTGCCTCATGGAATCACAAACCTAGAGAAATTTAGATTATTGAACTTGAAATGTTGTATAATTTTAAGGAATAATCCTTTTGAAGTGATTGAAGGATGCTCATCACTTGAAGAGTTGTATTTCACCAGTAGTTTTAATGATTTTTGCAGAGAAATATCTTTCCCTAAGTTTCAAAGGTTTAATATTAATGATTGCAGCTCGGAGGATATATCAGTATCAAAGTGTGTGTCTTTTGTACGCAAAGATGACGTTTACCTATCTGAAACAACACTCAAGTACTGTATGCAAGAAGCAGAGGTTCTTAGACTAAGAAGAATCGAGGGGGGATGGAGAAATATCATACCTGAGATTGTTCCTATGGATCATGGTATGAATGATCTAGTTGAGCTTAATTTGGAATCCATTTCACAATTACAGTGCCTCATCGACACTAAGCACACTGAATCTCAAGCATCAAAAGTCTTCTCCAAGTTGGTTGTACTACATCTATATAAATTAGAAAATTTGGAAGAATTGTGCAATGGTCCTCTTTCCTTTGACTCTCTGAACAGTTTAGAGAAGTTGTCCATCAGTGATTGTAAACATTTGAAAAGCTTATTTAAGTGCAACATAAATCTTTTCAATCTAAAGAGTGTGTCGTTGGAAGGATGCCCGATGTTGACCTACCTGTTTCAACAGTCAACTGCTGCTGTTAGCCTACTGTCGTTGGAGAGATTGGAAATAAATGACTGTGGATGTCTTGAATACATAATAGATGAAAGAAAAGGACAGGAATCGAGAGGTGAAATAGTTGATGATAATAACAGCACAGGTCAAGGCTCAATATTTCAGAAACTGGAAGTTCTTAGCATTAAGGAGTGTCCAGAACTTGAATTTGTACTTCCGTTTCTCTCTACACATGATCTTCCAGCACTAGAATCCATCACAATTGAAAGTTGTGATAAGCTGAAATACATATTTGGCCAAGATGTCCTGCTTGGTTCCATCAAAAAAATGGAGCTTGGTGGCATACCGAATTTCATCAACATTTTCCCAGAATGTAATCGTACAATGTCTTCGTCCGTCAAGAAGCCATCTTCCATTTCCGAACCACAAGAACAATCAGACCCAATCAAATGCAATATGTTTTCATGGACTGATATATATTTTTGTGGTAAAAATTATGGGCACAACAAATTGAGGAGTACCACAAATACTAAAATCCCATTGGTTTCTGAGGATCAACCGCAGGACAACAGAATGGTAACCCTCTTACCTTCTATTTCTTCTGTGATGTTATTTTTTGTACTTTTTTAATATGGTACTATTGATCTCTGAAGCATGGGTACTTCTAAAAAGTTAAAGTACCCGTACCGGGTATTTACCCGTATCGGGTATGCGTGCGGTACTTTTGGTACTTCATTTTTGTTCGTTATTCTATTGTGAGTTAAAATTGTGACTTTCTCTTATATATTAATATAATAATATAGTTTTATATGTGCATAGGAGTTTTTTGTGGTTGTAAACAACTAAATTTTTTACTATTTAAACGTTTATTGTGATGTTTTTATAATAAATTGAATAATTTAGCCCTCTCATTTTATATTATATAACAAAACTCATGATTTCATTGACGTACCCATCTTTTAAAAAAATAGACGTATTCTCATACTAATACATGTATCGTACCGGGTATCGTACCGGGTACCGTACCGTACCTATGCAACATAGCTATTGATACAATTTATTATTTTGAAAAAAAAAAACTATTTTGAAATTCATTTTATTAGACATCCTATGCTTGAAGATTACTATTAATGTACATTTTTTATTTGGGAAGAAAATAAGAGATTACTTAACTTCTATTTTTATTTGGATGACATGATTGCAGAAATCAAATTCATACTGCCTTAACATATGGGAACGTGCTCAATGTCTTTCAATACCATCATATATCTTGTGCCATATTAAAGAGATTACACTGAAGAATATTTCGAAGATGAAATCAGTATTCATCCTATCCATTGCTCCAAGAATGTTGTTGGAGACTTTGACAATTAGTAAGTGTGATGAATTGAAACACATTATAATAGACACAGGTGATCATGACAACACTGGTGGCAATAACTGGGGCACTGTCTTCCCTAATTTAAGAAGTGTCGAAGTTGGAGATTGTGAGCAACTGGAATACATAATTGGACAATACACTGATGATCATCAAAACCACACTGAGATTCATCTTCGTCTTCCAGCATTGAAGTGTCTCTCTCTTTGGAATCTGCCAAGTTTAGTTGGAATGTCTCGCAAACAATATCAGACAACATTTCCACCTTTTGAAGAACTTGAACTCATAGAATGCTCGCAGTTTGCTAATATAAAATCTATAGGTGATTTCATAACTCATCATTCAGTAATTAGATCTGTGGATGGTAGAATCATCGAGGTATTCATCCATGATTCTATATATCTTTGATATTCTTATTTTGTGCATATGTGTTTATTTCCCATTCATTTATTGCAGGAATTGAGTGGGAATGTGGATCATTTTCTCGCTTTAAAGAAACTTGTGGTATATAATAACTCCAACGTAGAAAGTATCGTTTGTCTCAATGAAATAAATGAACAGAAAATGAACTTAGCTTTGAAAGACATTGATTTGGATGAGCTGCCTATGATGACATGCCTTTTTGTGGGTCCCAAAAATTCAATTTCCCTCCAAAATCTTACACAATTAAAAATCATGGGATGTGAAAAGTTGGAAATTGTTTTCTCCACTTCTATAATAAGGTGTCTGCCACAGTTGCTTTATATAAGAGTTGAAGAATGCAAAGAGTTAAAGCATATTATTGAAGATGATTTGGAGAATAAAAAATCCTCAAATTTTATGTCTACAAAGACATGCTTTCAAAATCTGAAAACACTTGTTGTAGCAAAGTGTAACAAGTTGAAATATGTCTTTCCAATCTCCGTATATAAAGAGCTTCCTGAGCTAAATTATCTGATGATAAGAGAAGCAGATGAGCTAGAGGAAATATTTGTAAGTGAAGGTGATGATCACAAAGTGGAGATTCCAAAGCTAAGATTTGTAGTATTTGAAAATCTACCAAGCCTCAGTCATGCCCAAGGAATTCAATTTGAAGCTGTAAAATATCGTTTCATACAGAATTGTCAAAAACTCTCTCTGGCTTCAGCAATAACCGCACTCCTTGAAAGTGATCTTTATGGTTTAGATATTAATCTCTATGGTATTCTATCCAATATTTTTAAAAACTATTACATGTTGACTGTAAATTATTATATACCATGCATTAATATTGTTAAAGGATATAAACAATTGAATCTTCTAAAGTAGCGATATCAGGTATGCATGCATATGTATTTCTAAAATGTAAGGGCTCATGTAGTGACCTATCTAATAGAAGCTTTAATTTTATGTAAAGTATAATTATTAGGTAGATAGATAAACAAATTTTGTTCATCTTTATACTTGAAAATGATGATATACAATTGAAAGTGGAGGTTTTTATTTTATTATGCTTGAGTTACTATATAATGATGTTAATCTTTATAATATTTTGCTGTAGATTGGGAATTGAAAGACTATTTGAGGGCTCTGTTTCGTCAATTACAAAAAGAGACCAAAGGCCAGGATAGTGGTAATGAAAATCCAGAAACCTCGAAAGATTTTGCCGCTGGGGTTGAAGTTAATGCATCATCAGAACACGAGTTGACTTCTCCAAAGAAAACAAAACAAACACCAAAGACAGAGCATGAACTTGTGGAAAATGTTCCTGATTTAGAAATACCAACAAATTCAAAAGTGATTTCCAAGCCATGTCGAATTGCTTTAGAATTTTAATGGATGTAATTAATAGCAGAAGATGATTATTGCTTCTGTTCATGTTACAGGAGTTGATGAATGAACAATCGATGCAGAAACAATGTCTACTTGGAGAAGGTGATACTGTTGTCAAACCTTCTCAGGTAAATCATGTAATATCGTACCGCTGCATTGTGCATATAAAGCTAAAAATGGAAATACTGAAAGAAATTTATTTTATTTCAAGTTCTTCTTACAAATATGCTGTATGTAACCAACTAATTTAAATTTTCATGATACACAATTAGCTGGAGCCCATGGGTAACAAAGAATGTAGCACCTATACAAAGAAAAAAAATGTACTCCTTCCTATACAAGTAGTTACAAAGAATGAGCCACTTATACAAGTAGTTACTCCTTGCTAGTATTCTTTTTGACACTTTGTCAATGCAGGAATTGAAATACTACAATCTTAAACATCTTTTTAATTTTAAGCAGGTTAGCGAAATAAGTGTTGAAGAAGGAACTACTACATCAGCTAATGCCAAGAGAACAACAGCATCATCACCAGTGAGTTTATTTTATTTAACAAAGCCTTGATATTAACTTGGTCTTTTTATTATGATTCAATGGCCATGAAAATATGGAATTGGATTTGTAAGAATCAAGCTTTGAATTAATTTCGATATATCGAGAAGAAAAAAATTGGAATCTACAGCTTTTGAATTTTGGAAAATTTGGATTTAAGAAAGTATAGTGTTAGACATGTTTAGACCATTTTATCCTTAATTCATTTACCAAAAATTAAATTCTTTCAATGCATGCTTTTGGTTTTTGTAAGCGTACAAAAGAAATAACATCATTTATTATATCTTGGTTTCCTAGAAGAACCAAAGTTTTGAGACAAAAAATAAAAAGCTAAAAGAACCAAACATCATTAAAAATATGTGTTTAGATTAATCCAAAAAAATTTTATCAAGACTTCATGATGATATCATTTGTTTATTTGAATTTGTGTAGGAATGTGGTGACGGCCAAATAGCCATACCTTCTCCTCCTATTGCCATAACAAATCCTCTTACCACTCAAGATGTTGATATTAACACTAATAATGATCAAGGTGAAGACTCTTTGGATCAATTTTATTTTCTTAAGTTACCTCATCACTCACCCTTTTCATTTTGAAGTTTAAATCTCTTCTTTCACGCCTTTTGTTCAGTTTCTGTAAATGATGATTCTGTCATAAAAGTAACCTCAATTGTTGAGGAACAATTATCTAAGGATGTTGAATTTAAAGTTCCAAAATCTAAGCCCTCTCTTGTCATTCCTTCGCCTGAAGAATTTCAAACTCCTTCAATGCGATCCAAAGGTATATATTTTTTCCCTTCATTTTATCTTAAAAACTTTATTTTGTGCTCAAAAGGATTAAATTATTCTTTCCTTTAGTTTCAGGGGACACTTCTCAGAATGTAGAAGATTTAAGTTCTTCTTTGTTTGTCAAGAGTGAGCTTGAGCAACTAGTCTCCAAGAATCATTTGGATTATGAGAACTTATCTATCCTGACTGGTTTCCTTGTTAAAAATCCTTCTGTTCATTTAAAAGACAATTCACTGCGTAATAGATTCAAGGGTTGTGCCTACAACTTACTGGCTGATCTATTGAAATACCTTGAAACTCATAGTGTCTTGGATGTATTAGGCTCATGCCACTCTGAATTTGTGGAGCTACTACTAGATGCGCGCAACTTTGGTTTTGATAAGGATTGGTTGGATGATGTGGAGAGGCGTGCTTTGTTTCCTGAAATACAAGTGTCCCAAGATGCCTTGCAAAAATTATTGGATTCCAAGCAACAAGTTACCAAGGAAGTTGAAGTGTTGCATTTGAAGATAGAGATTTTAAGTCAACATGTGGAGGATCTTAAGCATCAATTGACATCCTCTAAAGCTGTTTTGAAGAATATAATTCAACAAGAGGCGGTTTTAATTGCCCCTATTGGCTATTAGACTATATTTTCTAGTAATTATATTCCATCATTTCTGCTTTGTTATGCTTTTCATTGTGGGAACCTTTGTCCTTCAATATTTTTTATCCCTTGGGTGTCAAGTTTCGTCATTTCTCATCCGAAAAGAACTAAAACGTCTTATTATGTTTGTGTATTGAAAACTATTATTGATTGATGTATGTATGTTACATTAATGATGTTATTTTACTGTTTTCTCCATGCAATATGATTGGGAAATTGTATTATGTGGTATTCTGCGATAAATCAAGCACCCAAACACCACATCGTACATATGTGACTGCTCATGTTTTAGATGAATTTGCACATTCAAAATATTTTGCAAGGTATCGCACTACCAGAAGATGTTTAGTTTGCAGGATCTTCAACATTCAATAGATTAAGATATGAGATATGCTGGTTACATATGATGGATGAACAGAGCCTCTAGGAATCTATATTTGCTTTAACTACTTTGGAAATGTGAATGATATGAAAACCATTTCAGAATGAAGTTGATACTCTATATAAAGAAGAACAATCATATATATGTAGTCACTGATTTAGTCCATGTTTTTATTTATATCTGATTGTTGATGTTAAGACCTTGAAAACTTGGTAATTATAGAATTCGGATTTGTTGTTCATTTAATAAGGAACAAATAAGGTAACCCTAGGAATTAAATCTCATGGCGTCTACATATACATGACTGTTTGTTCCATGAACACCTTAAATCTTATATTTTTCAATTCAATTAGGCGTCCTTGTTGACTGATTTCTGTGTTAAAAGAAACTTTACTGAGTAATAGATACAAGGACTATAGCTACAACTGCCTAGCTTAGCTATTGAAATTCCTTCACACTCAGTATGCTTGACGAGTTAGACTTAGGTGCATAAATTTGTTGATTATTATAAGATGTACGCAAATTTTCTTTTAATAAGGTTTTGATTGGATGGTGTCAAAAAGTGCGCTTTGTTTCTTGATTTCCAAGTCTCTCTCAAGATGAATTGCGAAAATTGTTAGACTCAAAACACATTTTGACTCTATAGGTGAGGATCTTAAGCATTGATCGGCTTCTTTTAAAGCTGTTTCAGAGAGTATCATTCAACTAGAGGCATAAATTTTAGAAACATGCGCTGCTTTAAGTGTTCATATTTTATTGTATTTGTTGGCTGCTGAATTATTGTTGGAGCTTTTATCCTTGAGTGTTATTTATTGCTTGGATAGTTTCTCCTTTTCTCATCTTAAATGAATTAAAGCATCTAACTGATAGGTTATTTGGAAATTACTATTGATTGTTGTATGTTATGTTGGTCATGGAAGTATTAATTTTTTTCCTTATTTCAAATAAGAAATTAAATCACGTTGAGTATATTTTGTAAATTTTAGTGTTGTTATAACGTTGGTTATTTATTACATAGCTTGTGAGGAGGACGAGCTATGTGATTCTGAGTATCAAGATATATGGTAATCGAGATAGTTGGAAGAATAAGTGCTGCTCAAATATTATAGTTGTAACATAATGTAAAGTGATTTAGACATGTTGTCTTTTATATGCTTTATGTATTGTTTGCTTAATTTGGGGTTGAATTTGGATTCTATGCAATAACTGCAAGACGTAATTATTGATTTTGACCTTCTGATTGCAAAACAATTGTAAAGATTATTAAATAATCGATGGTTAATTGAAGGTGTAATATGAGTCGGATAATCGCAAATGGATAGGCAAGATCAATTAATGTGTATAACTGCGTGCTTTTTCTACTGGAGTGGATCCAATGGGTTATGCTTGATGTCTCAATGTTCAAATGAGAACTGAAGTTGACCTTTATTTGGACGTTGAAGAGGTTTTATTTAGAGGTTCACCTATGCAATTCTATACTTCTTGTTCACACAGAGGCTTAACTATATGAACATGATCATGATCTCTATTCACTAGTTATTCTCCATGGAACCGTAGAGTTCATGGCATGTGTGCTCTTGAAATTATTACATCTGACCATCTATATAGTGAGTTTACTGACCCGCCACATATATACAAGAAAGTGAAATCGGTAAATTATTAATTTGGTTTAAGGTTTAAATACATTAAAGGTATAAATGTTAAAACCTTTTCATATGGTTACTAATAAATAAAGGTGTCGTCAACAACTTAAATCTTTGCAAAACGAGAAAAATTTCGATTAAAAAGAGTTTCTCTCATACTCGTAGCATTGAACTCAATCACAAACATGGAATCCGCACACAACTTTTTACTAAGGTGTAATCTAAAATCTCGTATGTTTAAGGCCCAACACATTTATCCCAGTTTGACGAATGCTCTTGGTATTCTAACTCAAAATCTCATAGGAATCAGCCTGGGTTGCACAATCGTATAGGTGAGTTATCAAGATTAATCATGTTTCTTTGTACTTCACTCCATTTAGATAGAATATAGAATCTCATTAAGAGTTTCTATTATCTCATCCTCATGTTGCAACATAAATTATGCTTTTCTGGTTTTATCATAAGATGTTCTATCACACCATGAGTTGTTATTACCCACTGAATCTATTTTTTGCAATCTTCAGTCATTTAGGCTGAGTTACCATCAGTCGTGATTTTTAGACATTAGTATCATCCTATTATAAGTGTTTAATATAAGACATTCGTTCTACACATTGAACGATTCATAAAAATTATTCATCAACACATCATATTTTGAGTAATTAATGAGAGGTGGATTTATCAGCTCTCATCATAAGATACCTCATCATGACACCCCCACAAAAAATTATAAGAAGAATTATTCATCAACACATCATATTTTGAGTAACTACAAAAACCAGTGTTTCATTTCATTGGATCGATGCACCTAAAATTGGGGGATGGAAAAAATAAATGGCATTGGATGGAACGGGTTTCATTATTGTACTACATTCCCTTTTTTTTTTTTTACGAAACCAAACAATGAAATATGGTTTTATCTCACTCCATTCTACTCTGCCATTTTCCATCAATACAAACATTGTATTAGACATTGTTTACAAGTTTGGAGGAGAAGGTAGCTTTTAAAAAAATTATAAGTCGTTTTAAGAAGAAAAATATTGTCATAAATTATAAGTCACTTTAGGATATTAATGAATTAATGTTATTTTCGTTTTCGTATGATACCCTTAACTATCAATTACTTTTTTTTTTCAAATTCTTTAAATTATTTTTCCGGTATATTTTTTTTTAAATATCAAATATAATATCAAAATATAGATTTTGCCCTCTAAAATCTTTTCTGTCAAAACTCTTTAAAATTTCACTCGCAAACACATCTAAACACTATTTCATTTTTCAATTATTCCAATCATTTGTGATAAACAATGTGCTACCAAATATTTTAATGACCCGCCACAATTTAGTAAAAAGGCTCTTCAAACTAAATCATGACCGTCGGTGGGTTTTCTTTAGACTTGGAATTATTACAAATGTGAAAGTGAGACCAATAATTGAAGCTTTATATCAACAAGGATGACAAGCTAGCTGTAAAGATTCTCAATAATGGAAACTTTACTTTATACTACTTGAGTATTGTCCCTTCTTTTGTTTAACGTTTGAGGTTTTTGATGGAATTTAAGAGTTGGTTCTTTTTTTTTTTAGGGTTTTTGTTAAAGGTGTTAGAAGAGAGGTAGAAGTTAGAGAGAAAATTACAGTTACAGTGTTGAACAAGATACAAACAAGATATTGAAATTCTTGTTCTCATCGTGGGTTATTGTTTATATGTGTCTAGAAAGTGAGCTGACCTCAGATCACTCCAAGCTTTCACTACAGTAAATCAAAATCGAACCTATCATAATTGAGAAATCACAATTGAAAAAACTTAGCCAACCTCCACTAATTTCAGCTTTCATAATCCACTCACACATTAACAAAATAGATTTATCCTTAGCCAATAAAATTGTGCTATTGAACGATTTCGGAAAAATTATTCTGCAACGCATCATATTTTGAATGATGAGAGGTGGATTTCTCAGATCTCATCATAAGATCCCTAATCATAGGCTTTAAGGTATGTTTAGTCCTTGCAATTAGGCCCCATTTAAAAATTCGTCCATGTAATCGCTAATCTTGGCGATTTACCATTGCATTGTTTAATCAGTTAAAAATTCGTCCCTTCACCAAGATAATGACTGCCACGTCATCAAATTAACAAAATGGTATAGGAAAGGACAAAAATACCCCTGATGTTATCTTCTCAAAACCTTCACTCCTCTTCTCTTCTCTGCATCACGACACCACCACCAACCTCTCCATAACCTCCTTCCTTCTTCATCATATACTCATGATTATTCATCACCTTCTCACTTTCAACTCAGAAAAATCAAAGAAAGAAGGAAAAACAACATACATACACAATTTTTTTCCCAATTCAACATACACAGAAGAAGAAAAACAACAAGAAAAATCAGAGAAAAATTAGAGAAGCTTTACAGTGAAGATTGGAAACGGAGACGGAAACCGCTACGACGGCGGCGGCGGATACAACGAAAAAATCAACCAGAAACGGCGACGGCGAGTCCTCCGTCAACGAGAATAATAACGAAAGTGGGGACAAGTGAATTCGGAGACAATC
>Ga0315915_1003360_pt1 | contig 20328 bp, 20 predicted proteins | sample MpolbnodulesMG_FD_207738 | JGI IMG/M metagenome (GOLD analysis project Ga0315915, IMG submission 207738) | Medicago polymorpha root nodule microbial communities from Los Angeles, California, United States - branched nodules | ecosystem: Host-associated > Plants > Roots > Nodule | place: USA... | reverse complement strand
TGCCGTTCTGGTTCGAGCATTACAACAATCTTCACCCGCACAGCGCCTTAGGGTATCAATCTCCACGCGAGTTCATCAGCTCGAAATCTCAAGCCTGAGCATGTCCGGTCTTTTGGGGGCAACTCCATTTTTCGATTGGACCTTGATCCTGAACCAATGGCGAGGAGAGCGCCAAAAGAAAGATCACTGTAAGGGGGAATGAGGGTAAGTGCTTCCAGGTCGGGCTTCTGTTCCTTCCGCTCGTCATGCGACTGGGGCAAGACGCCGTCAAACAAGCGGATCAATCCACCTGGTCCGGAACTACGAACGGGAAAGACACCAAGGTGCAGGTCGTCATCCGTAATCACATACATTGCCGCTTCGTGGCAAACGAGCCCGCTAGCGGCGCTTAAGTGTACGGGGCGAGGGGAGTCCGCCTCTACGTCGAGATCGCGTATCTTCTCGAGCTTGATCATGGAAAGCTGATGCGTCCTCTTAAATACCGGTCGATGGTGAGCGTTCTTCGACGAAGCTTGGCAGTGCGCCAGCGTACCTCGTGCTCGTGCAATTCTTCAAAAGTATGAATCGATCCATGCTGATTGATTCATAAGTGTCGTGGACGTAACCGCCGGGATCAACGATTCTCATCGCATGATGTCAAACCGATTACCTCAATTGAACGCCTAGATGCTACCAAGAATATTGCACGCTACTATGCATTTCGCTTGAACCAAACCTGTTCGGCGACTCTTGCGGAATTGGGCAGGATTGGAGCGAAGGGACAGATGATGGTTCATCACTTCGGCCGACAGGAGGAAGCGGTTCGATTGTTTCTGGATCCCCGCCGAAAGAAGCGGCGGCCCGGCTTTCGTCCTCCGACCATGAAATTGGATTGGGGGAGAACCTGCAAGTCCCCTCCCACACCCCCGTATGTACACTTTCGTTCCAGGCGTCCTAAGAGGTGGCCTGCCCTGCCCTCTTGGAAGAAGGGTTCGCGCTCGATCCTGCCCTTCTGTTCGGCCATGGTGATAATCAGCTCGGCCGGGGCCAGTTCAAACCAGACTTGATCTCGCCCGATCAGCCCCGCAGCCGTGGCACTCGGTAGCTTGATGCGAGACTCGTGAGGAGGCAGGTTCATGCATCGTCTACGGGACCGCCGGCGGGCTGGGAGCCGAGTGGGCCAGCATCTTGGGAGGAACCACTCGCACTTGAGGCGGGCCATCGCCAATGCGACGGCCCGGTCTGAGAACGCGCTTTGCTTCGCTGCGCATCTAAAAGAGCCGAAAACCGGCCGGATGCCTTTACCTTCTTGGAAGGAGGATAGGCCCCGCCTTGCGGCGGAGCCTGTTCTCCTCAATCCCGGTTCGGGCGGGACCAGATGAGTTGGAGGCCTTCTTCTCCATCGACTTCGGCGAGCGTCGCGTAGATCGGAGCCGGGAAGCTAGGGTCATCGAGCTTGACCGAGAGGTAGTCGCGATCGCTCTCGCTGGAGCGCTTCTGCCAGGCGGCGCCAAGTTCAACGGAACCTGCGTAGATGCGGAAGTGCGGGCCCTTGTCCGAAGGAGTTTCGACGCGAACGATGCGAGCCTTGACGTTGAGCGCGAGGGTGCGGATCGAGCCGGTGAAGCCGCTTTCGGTGGATGTGAAGGTGCCGATGGTTGCCATTGTCATGTTCCTTTCGCTGTTTCGGGCCACGCCCTTCGCGGCCTCGATGGCTGTCGAAGGACCGGGGACGATCGGACCGCACCCCGAAGGGGCCAGAACGAAGTGGAGGGCGGCGGCGAGCGGCTTTCTTTAATCGCGAGGAATGCGAACTAGTTCGCAGGGGAAGAAAGTTGCGGAACGCCGTTGCGGGAGAACGATCGAGGCTTGAGCCGTTCTCCGGTCAGACATGCCTCATCGAGCCCGCAGGAGGAGCGCCGGCAACAGTGAAGAGGATGAGCATGCCAATGGCGATGCCCGCCCTTCAATTGCATCGTGGGATACGGCTCTCAATGGCCGAACAGTTGCTGCTACTAACATCGAGGGCATAGTACGGCTGTGCCAACTTTGCCGAACGACGGGCCGAAAGCATCGGCGCCAATTTGGAGTGCCCCAACTAAGATGCCGCCGCGCACATCAAACGGACAGGGCAAAGCTCGTCGCGTTCGTGAACTCCAAGAACTACCCGTGTGGACTTCCTGACGAAGAATAAGGGATCGGATGAACATACGAGCAAACCGTCGCCCTTGCCTGCACTCGGTGGTGCGTCGGCGGAAAACCTGCAATTCGTCGATTACCTGATCTACGAGCCTGTGAGAACTGTCCTGCTGCACAGGGAAGGCGTGAGCGTGCTTGTCCCCGCGCCCGAACGGTATGCCGTTCACAAACTTATTGTCGCCAGCAGGAGGCTCGCAGACGCGCTCGGACGGGCGAAGACCCGGCAAGGCGAGATTTTGACTAACGTATACGAGGAGGCATGGGAGAGGGGTCATCGTGGCAGGAGGCCATCCGACAAGGGATTGCGATGTTGCCTAAAGCGGGAACTGCCATGATCGTCAACAGGCTTCCGAACCCATACGCCCCTGACGGCCCCCTCGCCAGCGTCGTTGGCAGGCGCCGATGATCCTCCTGAAAATAGGGGAGCTGTCGTAAAGGGTACGCGGTAACGTGAGGCGGACCGGACGCGGAGGACGGCGAGCCGCTGCGCCTATCGGCGCGCTTCTCAGACCGAAGGCCGTTGCGGGATGACGGTGGCCACATGTCGGCATGACCCCAACAGTTCAAAGAGAGGTTTAGAGAACGCGCTGCAACGTCATCTGCAGAACATACTCTGTAGAGGAATGCTCTGCGATCAGCGCTCATCCTTTTATGAATATTCGGGACATTTTCGCGCTCAACCTGCGCACGTTGCGACACGCCCGAGGCTATTCGCAAGAAGAATTGGCGGACCGCGCCAACATTCATCGAACCTATGTCAGCGCACTGGAGCGATGCCAATACAGCGCAACCATCGATATGGTTGCCAGTCTGGCAAAGGTTCTCGGCGTCGACGCCGCCGCCCTTCTGAGATCTAGCCGCGATGGTACCGATTAGAGTTCGTTCGACACCGTAAATCGAAACACAGCCTGCGCAGGCTGGGGAGAACGGCCGACAAATTGCCGGCCATTTGGCGGATCAAACCTGGTTCAAAAAGGCCGAACCCGCCTGATCCATTTGAGGGCCGGACGGGACATGTAAACGATCATTCTTCGATAATTGAAGGCCGTGAAGGTAATCGGCCGCGGATTGCGCCTTGGCGGCCGCTGTGATGATCGCGCGCTTGTCGTTCTTCAAAACGGCCAACCAGCTCGCCACATACGCTGCGGTATTGTCACGCGGATCATGGTCCACTCCGAGATCAGCGCAAAGAAATGATGCCGCAAGCTCGGCGACCAGTTCGTCGGCTGCGTAGGATGCGCTGCCGAATCTTCCGGTGAGATCGCGGTCGAGTCGGTGCTTTGCACCCGTCCAATGGCCATTATGCCGATATCGGCATAAGTCGCATTATGCCGTACGCCGGATTATGCCGCATGGCCAAGTTTGGCGGCTGTTGTGCCTGCTTCTGGCCATGTGGCAGTTCGGCATAATCAGAGCTTTTCGAGGAAGGCGAGCAGTTCGTAGAGAGGGGGTTCTGATCATGCTGCTTGTGTTGGTCCTGCCCTCAAGGTTGTACGCGCGCGTTGCAAAGCTGATATGGCAGCTTCGACTGTGGCCGCGTAACGTACCAGTGGCCTCTTTATTTCATGCTTCAGCAAGACACGCCGGATATCGCGAGTGGTTCCGGTGAGCCACAGGGTCACACCATGCTTGTGAGCCTTGTGCGCTAGGCCCTCGATCATGTTGGCGCCGGTCGAGTCCAGAAACGGCACCGCGGAGAAATCGACGACCAGTGCCTTTTGGTTGTCCTGAATGCGGTCGAGAACAGAGCCGATTGATGCTGTCGCGCCGAAGAAGAGAGCACCGGTTATCCGGTAGACGACAACATCGGGGTTCGCAGCAGCAGATTCATTGTAGGCTTTGCGTGGATGGGCGTCATCGGCTTCGTCGCGCGCCACGAACGGTACATGGGTGGTGACTGCGGTTGTTCGGCTCATACGGTGAATAAAGAGCACTGAGCCAAGAGCGAACCCAACGACAATCGCCTCACTCAAATCCCGGAATACTGTCAGGAAGAATGTCGCCCCCAATACGGTTGCTTCGCCCCAACCCGAGCGCAGCAAGATCGCGATTGCAGGCTTTTCGATCATGTTCCAGGCAACGACTGCCAGCACGCCCGCCAGAGCTGCTAATGGGATATATGCAGCGAGCGGTGCCGCGATCACCATGAAAATAAGAAGAAATGCTGAATGCAACATTCCGGCGACTGGCCCGTGCGCTCCAGCGCGTATGTTGGTAGCGGTACGGGCAATGGTGCCCGTCACACAGAAGCCGCCGAACAGCGAGGCACCGATATTTGCCGCACCCTGAGCAACAAGCTCGCAGTTGGAACGGTGTCGTCGACCAGTCATGCCATCCGCAACTACGGCTGATAGCAGCGATTCTATGGACCCTAGCAAGGTGAAGGACAGTGCGGCTGGCAGAACCGCTACAATCCTGTCCATCGAGAGATCAGGCAGTTGCGGGAAAGGCAGTGCAGAGGGGATTCCGCCAAACTTGGTTCCAATCGTCTCGACAGGCAGGGCAAGCAATGCTGTTGCGGTTGAGCTCAGGGCAACAGCGATCAGCATCCCCGGCCAGCGCGGTCGCCAGCGGCGTAATCCGAGAATGACCGCAATGGTAGTGATAGAGATCCCGACCGCGCCAGACGCAACGCTGTCCTTTGCTCCCCACAGCACTGGGAGCTTCTGAAGGAGCTCTCCTGGTTCATGGTCCAAAGTCAGACCGAAAAGGTCCTTGATCTGGCTGGCAAAGATGATCACGGCAATCCCTGCCGTAAAGCCCACCGTTACCGGGAAGGGAATGAACTTTATGAATGTTCCGAACCGCAGGAGGCCAACTGCGGTGAGCATCAAACCTGAAAGGAAGGTTGCCAGGATTAAGCCATCCATGCCGTGTTGAGCGACTGTTGCGGCGACCAACACGATAAAGGCCCCGGCCGGGCCGCCTATCTGAAATCGCGATCCTCCGAACAATGAGACGAAGAACCCACCGACGATTGCCGAATATAGCCCCTGCGCGGGCGTTGCGCCCGAGGCAATGGCGATGGCCATCGACAGTGGCAACGCTACGATGGCGACGGTAAGTCCCGCTATTGCATCGGCGCGCAAGTGGGGCAATCCGTAGCCTTCGCGCAGGATTGTAAGAAATTTTGGAGTGTAGAGTTCAGCAAAGCCCGGCGCTTCGCTCTGTCTGTCTGTCGATACTTTCACTTGTTGCCGCACCTTGAGTAGGAAGCGGCGGGATCGTCGGCTTATCGTCGGCGGTCGCCGTCGCGGATTGATTCAGGATGTCGTGGATGAGGACTTCAATCGAACGCCGCGACCTCCCGCCGGACTGGCAGCCCCCTCACCGATCAGTTCGATGCCCGCGAGTTCAAGTGCCGTGATTACCCTGGTCAAGCTCTCTACCACGCCCCGAACATTGCCACTGCTCGATTCCATCCGTTGGATCGTCGGAATGGAAAGTCCGGACAGCTCGGCCAGGGTCTTTTGGTCGATGCCGAGAAGCGCACGTGCGGCACGCATTTGGGCGGCGGTAATCATCGATCTATCCTACGCGTGATAAATCCATATTTGAAATAGCAATAATGATCTGTCAAACATCAACTTCCTCAACATCGAAATTCTCGACAGGCACCAAAAGCTATCGCGCACTGCGCGCGCCCATTGAAGTGTAAGGTTCGATGACCAAATAGGTGGTCTTTGGCTAGTTTGTACGGTCACCAAGGCGGGAGCCGACCAGTAGTTACATAGAGACGGAAACAATGAAGCTTCGTGCTCCGACAACAAGGAGCACTGAAATGAGAATATTCGACAAAGCCACCTGCCTTGACCCGTACTTAGCGTCATTCGAGCAAAGTTTTTCCGCGAGGAATTATAAGCCCGCGACGCTGGAGAATTATCGCTATCACCTCCGGTGCTTTGGCCGATTGCTGGATGTGGAAGGCATCGCGCCTTCGGCACTGACGGCAGATATTGCCGTCGAATTAGGACGGCGATTGCCAACGACACCCAAAGCCCAGATCAAGGTTGCCAATCTTGCCGGGCTGTTCGTCGAGCATCTGATTGAAATAGGCGTGGCGACACGCCCGTCGCTCACTGCTGCTCAAGCCGAACGCCAAGAGCTCCTGGGCGACCTCGAAACCTACCTCGAGCGGCAACGCGGCCTCAGCCCACGGTCCGTCAAACATGTGCTGGGATTCGCGGCTCGCTTCCTCGCTCACCGCTTCGGGGACCAGATGCTCGATCTCGCGATCTTGAACGCTCGCGATGTCGTGGCGTTCATGGAGCATGTTATCGGACGCAAGACGCCCTACCGAGACAAGACGTTATCCTCGCACTTGCGCAGCTTCTTCCAGTATCTGTTCGCTCAGGGGCTCATCACCACGAACCTCTCACTCTGCGTACCTAGGGTACACAAGCCCTGGGGGGCGAGGCTTCCGCGATATCTGTCGCCCGATGAAGTGGAGGCTGTGCTGGCATCTGTCGCAACCAATCCGCGGCGAGGCGCCCGCGACTACGCCATGTTGCTGTTGATGGCGAGGCTCGGCATGCGCGCGCCCGAGGTCATGGCGGTCCAACTCGATGACATCGACTGGCGGGCCGGCGAGCTTCTGGTTCGCGGAAAGGGAAAACGTCATGACCGGCTGCCAATCCCGTCGGACGTCGGCGAAGCCATCAGCAGGTATTTGCGCGAGGAGCGGACTTCAACGACAACCCGCACGCTGTTCGTGAGCCATCGGGCGCCGAACCGTCCGTTCAAGGATAGCCAAATCATCAACTCGATTTTGCGGGAAGCGTTCGCGGCGACCGGAGTGAAGCCGCCGACACCCTATGTCGGATCGCATGTTCTGCGTCACAGCCTTGCGACAAATCTGGTTCGGTCCGGTGCTTCGCTGGAGGAGATCGGGGATCTGCTGCGGCATCGATCGCGTGCAACAACGATGATCTATGCGAAACTCGATACGGATGGATTGCGCTCCATCGCCCAGCCTTGGCCGATCGCGGAGGTAGCACGATGAGCCTCCTTGCCGAACAGGACCGCTACCTGAGCATCAGAAGACGGCTGGGCGCCGATCTGAGTACGGACGAACGCATTTTGCGTCGCTTCGCCGCCTTTGTCGACAACGATGGCGCGGAGTACATCGACACCAGATTGATCATGCGTTGGCTGGAGAGCCTCCCCTCCGCCAGTGCCGGAACACGGGGCGCTCGCTTCCGGGTGGCTCGTCAATTTGCCGCCTGGCTGCACGGGACGGATCCGCGGCACGAGGTGCCGCCCCAAGGGTTGGTGCCTGGTCATGTTCAACGGGTACATCCACACATTTACAGCGACGCCGAAATCATTGCGATTATCGAGCATGCCCGATCGTTGCCATCGGTTTACGGCATGCGCGGCTTGACCTGCTCGACGCTCTTCGGCCTGATCGCCGTGACGGGACTTCGGATCAATGAAGCCCTGCGTCTCGACCAGACCGATCTTGATATTGAAACCGGCGTCCTTCGTGTTCGCTTCGGAAAACTCGGCAAGGAACGACTATTGCCGCTGGATCCAACTGTAGCGCAAAAACTGGAAAGCTATGGGCGTGAGCGGGACCGGCTATTGGGGCGCAGATCGGAGGCCCTACTTGTCGCGTGTAAGGGCCATCGTCTCGGCGATTGCGGCGCACGCTACAACTTCGCGCTGGTCTGCCAGCAGATCGGTTTGAGGCCCAGGCAGGATTACAAGCGCCATGGACGCGGGCCGCGCATCCACGACCTTCGCCACACCTTCGCGGTTCGGACGATGCTAAACTGGTATCGATCCGGCCACGATGTGGGCCGCGAGATGATCAAACTCACGACCTGGCTCGGTCACGCGAGCCCGACCGATACCTATTGGTACCTGGAAGCGGTCCCGGAATTGCTGGAATTAGCTGCCGCTCGGATAACGAGCGCGGCGGAGGGGGAGCAATGAAGGCGACCAACTTCCCTGCGCTAATCCAGCGCTTCTTCACTGACCGGCTCTGCACACAAATGGAGGCAAGCCAGCACACCATCGCCGGCTACCGGGACACATTCCGGTTGTTGATCCGTTACGCTGGTTCACGGTGTGGGAAGCCGCCCACGAAGCTTACGATCGAAGATCTCGACGCCGATCTTGTCGCCGACTTCCTGAGCCACGTTGAAACGACGCGTGGTAACACGGCTCGAACTCGCAATGCGCGCCTTGCTGCGATCCGTTCATTCTTCCGATACGTCGCGATGACCGATCCGACCTGGCTTCTCCTCGTAGCCGAAAATCTGGCTGGAGATCCACAGCATCAGGACGTTGATGCCCCGATAGGCTTCGCCGGTGGCGCGGCGCGGGGTGAGTGAGCAGCGGATGTCGTTGCGCCAGGGACGGATCCACGGTTTTGTGCCGGCTTCAAGCTGCTTTACGATGGTATCAGTGATGCGTTGGTAAGTGTCGTTGATGCTCTGCATGACCGTCTCCATTCCGTTGGTTGACGGCAAAAAACGGAGATAGCCGAAGCGAACCCATGCACCCGTAGGGCCGAAACGACAGAGGAGGACCGCGCAAGCGGTTGCATCGGGGAGGGGCTATCGTAGCTTGTCCGTCACATCAGCCAACGGAACGGAGACGGCGCCGGAGCATTGGGAACACCAGCCGCGCGAAGAGAACGTAAGCAGCTGGCAGCGTTTGAAGGGGATCAAGCGAGACCCGTCCTAATCGCGCTCACGCGCGCTCATGCTCACACCACGACGCGCCTTTCCGGCCGCACGATTAAGCCCGGTGATAGACTCTTGTTGTGTGCCCGTTCAGGCTGCGTTTGCTCCTCGGAGCCTCCAGCTCGCATCGCCTGCGGCACAACTCAGATCGGAGTGAGTGAGATCTCCGCATCGTCGTCCGGCAAGCGTTCAGGCAATCGGCGCGATTGACAGCAAGGGTTGGCTCGATCGTCAGGATATTCGTGGTAAGATCGTGATGACCGAGAACCTAGCGATTTCCGCCAGGACGTGCCGTGCGGATATTGTGTTCAAACGCGTCTCGCCGTTCCAGATCGGCAAAGAGCGGCGCGAAGCGCCTCACTGCAGTTCGGATTGGTTGCGTCCTCCACAACATGCTTGATGGACGGACGGGGCGTGAGTGGTCTCGATCGAAGGCTCTATCATGCGCGGCTTGCTGAGGACGGTGGCTCGATGCCGAGGCCATAGTGGTGGCCTAGCTCCGCAACGAACGCTTGCTCCGAGCGGCTCTTGCTTTCCCAAAGGATGCGCGTGCCTGGGTAAGGTGATGGGCCGGCTGTCACGCTCTGCGAATTGTTCGTAGGTGGCACCGCGAAGAACGGGTTGCAGTTTTTGAAGACGTGGATCAGCCCCGTTTAACGATCGCCGCGTCGATCGTTAAACAAGATTCGCAGGCGTCCATCTGGGTCCCACAGAAGGATTATGGATTGGCATCCTGTGGCGCTTCTGGGCAATTCCATAACGAGCCGTCACGGGCGCGCGTTCTGTTAGCGGTCGGCCAACGCCTCGTCCTGGGCCGCCAGTTTGCAAAGCATGCCTGCAACCTCGAACGACTTTTCGAAAGCTGAGACCGGCAGGAATTCAAATCGGGAATGGAAGTTGTAGGCGCCGGTGAAGAAGTTTGGCGTCGGTATTCCCCGTGCCGAGAGGACAGCGCCATCGGTGCCGCCGCGCATCGGAATGCGCTTTCGTTCAATCCCGAGTGCGTCGAAAGCCTGGAACAACAGCGTTCCCGGGCGGCTGTCGTCGCGCAGGCGGCGGCCGATATTGTGGTAGGTGTCGGTCAACCGGCACTCGACGCGGCCGGAGGGATAGTGCGCGTTGACCAGCGCCGTTATGGCAAGGAGCTGCTGCTTGCGCCGTTCGAATTCTGCCGCATCGAAGTCGCGAATGAGCACGTTGAGTGTTGCCTTGCTGTCATGGGCAACAAGCTCTTTGAACCAGAAGAACCCTTGCCGATCCTGCGTGCATTCAGGTGTATCCTTGCGATCAAAGTGCGAGACGAAGTCCAGCGCCATCAAAAGGGGGTTCACGAGGGTGCCCTTTGCGGCCATCGGGTGTGCGCTGACGCCGGTAAAGACGATTTCAGCCGATGCGGCGTTGAAGGTCTCGAGCACGACTTCGCCGAGCTCGCAACAATCGATCGTGTAGGCGAAGTCACATGCAAAGCGCGCCAGATCGAGCGCCTTGGCGCCGCGCAGACCGATTTCCTCGTCCGGCACGAAGGCGACGAAGACGTCGCCATGGGCGCCTTGCCCATCGAGCCGGGCGAGAAGTGTCATGATGACCGCGATCGCCGCTTTGTTGTCCGCGCCGAGCACGCTGGTGCCGTCGCTGACGATGATGTCTTCCCCCGACCAGGCGAGGAGTTCCGGGTGTTCGGCGACGCGCAGCCAGATGTCCTCCTGAGGGTTGAGGCAAAGGTCCGTGCCTTCGAACCGGAGGATTTGCGGCCGGATAATGGCAGAGAGACCGACATCGACCGTATCGAGATGCGCGATGAACCCGATCTTTGGCGCGTTGGGCCTGGTGCCACGCTTCACGCCGGTCACAATCGCCTGCTCGTCGAGCACGACGTCCTCGACCCCGAGCATCCGCAACTCCTCGGCCAGCAAGGAGGCAAGCTCGAACTGGCCGGGGGAGGAGGGCAGGGACGCAGAGTGACCGTTACTCTGGCTCTCAATGGCCACGTACCGGAAAAACCGGCTGACCAGCTCGTCGCGCGTTCTCATTATTTTCCTCGTTTGCAACGGTTGCCGTGCTCGCCACACGGAGGTGGCCGCCGGTCCTCGGCCGTGGCCGGAACAACCCACAAGAATGGCGGCGCCAGACCCGACCCGCCGGTCCACTATCGCGCTTGCAGCCTGCCGACATTGCCGGAGATTTCTATATGCGCGCCCAGTCGCGCCGATTGCTCCTGAAGCCGGCCAAGGATCCTGACCGCGCTGTCTCCGGTTACAAGCTGTGGAACCAGCCGACGTTCCAACACCCCGTCCTCCAATCCATGCTCGCCGCCGATGACGACGGGATGGAAGCTGATGTCGATGAGGCTGTTGTCGCTGGCAAAGGAGCAAACCCCGACGACACTTTCCCAGACTTCCGCTGCGGTCCAGGTCGACTTCTCCGATCGGACATGGAAGATGAAATTGCCCAGGCTGTAGAAGATTGGCCGGCCTCGATAGATTTCGACCGGTTGCAGCACCGGCGCGCCGTGACTGACAAACATGGACGCGCCTGCGTCGATGCATCGTTTGGCCACACCGCTCACCCATTCGGGCAGCTGATACCAGTCGGAAGCCCAGTGATGATGATGGAGATAGGCGATCACCAGTGCCTCGTCCCTGGCTGCAGAGGCGATCGCCGCAAGGTTTCTTGCCATGTCGACCTCATCTATCCTTACACCGCGTCCGTACCGGTCGGACCGTTTGAAGACACAGCGGGCGATAGCGACTTCGGCCTGCGGGTCGAGGCGCGGCGGATCGTCCGGCTGGCTGTCATTGGCGAGGTCGATGGCAGTGTAGCCGATCTTGTCGCGAACCGCTCGGATCTGCTCAAACGCGAGATCGTCGACCTCGAGGAGCTGTGAAAGACGAAGCCGGTTCACACCGGGGCGTTCGGGGCGATTTTCGTCCGCGTCCGCGGCATACATGAAATCGGGTCCGGGGCCCCCGTCCATCGCAACGAGGGCAATACGGCGTTGGTTGATCGTGGCGATGCTGGCACGCGAGACTTCCTGCGCGTTGCGGCCGAGACCGGCATGGAAAAAGCCTCGTTTCTCCACCTCCTCCAGCGTCGAAAGCACCCCGGATGGTCCGAGGTCGAAGGCATGATTGTTCGAAAGGGACAGTGCCCGAAAGCCGATGGCGCCAAGTGCATCGAGAACGACCGGGTCGCTGCACCCGAAGAACGATCCCTTGAGGGGCCAACCCCCGTGGGTACCGAGGATCGTTCCCTCGAAGTTGGTGAAAGAAAGATCCGCCTGCCGAAGCAGCGATTGAACGTCCTGAAAGGCGGGCGTGCGGATATCGCGGATATCGTGCTTTATCAGCGATTGGCCCGTGAGCGCCAAAGTGAACCTGTCATTCATATGTCGTCACCTTTTGATGGCAGTGCGTGCCTAAAATTCCAAGAAAGGGGCGTTGACGCTTGCGCGTCGGTGTCCCGACCAGGCAATCGCGCTCAACACGTGAAGCGGCGGGGCCGGGCATCGATGAGGCTGCGCGTGTAGGGATTGCGCGATTGTGAGAAGATGAAGTCGGACGGCCCGAAGTCTTCGACGCGGCCATCCTTGAAGATGTAGAGGGAACTGCAAAGCTGCTGGACGACGGCGAGATCATGGGAAATGAAGATCATCGTCAGGTCGCGCTCGGCGACGGTATCTTTCAGAAGGTCGACGATTTCCGCCTGTACCGACACGTCCAGGGCCGAGGTCGGCTCGTCTGCGACAATGATCTGGGGCCGGGCCAGCAATGTCCGCGCGATGCAGACGCGTTGCTTCTGGCCGCCCGACAATTGATGCGGGTGGCGGGTGAGCAAGCTTCGGGCGAGGCCGAGCCGATCCATCATTGAAGCCAGATCCGCTGGCGCGTCATTGCGACCTGTCGCGGCCGCAAACCGGATGGTTTCGCGCAGCGTCTCGCCGATGGTCATCCTGGGATTGAGCGACACGGCGGGATCCTGGAAGATCATCTGCACGCGGCCGAGAAGACCGCTGCGGCGGCCGCTCTTTGCAACGTCGAATTGCCTCCCGCCGATCGTGATCCTGCCCGACGGCGCGCTGTCCAACCCCGCGATGATGCGGCCAAGCGTCGTCTTTCCGCTTCCACTCTCGCCGACGATCCCGGTGATCGTGCCGCGCCGCAGGTGAATGGTCACGTCGCGCAAGGCGAACTTTGCCTTGCTGCCGGCACGGCTCCAGGGGAAAACGCGCTGGGAGAAATGTTTCGAAACACCCTTGGCGATGAGAAGCATGGTTTCGCGGTCGCCTTCCTCGGTGGCACCGGTTCGGCTCTGCCTGTCATCCGGGTTTGCGGCGGTTGCCGGGATGCGCAGCCTTGGAACCGCGGCAAGCAGCTTTCGCGTGTAGTCGTGGCAAGGATTGTCGAGAATGGCGGCGGTGCGCTCCTGTTCGACCACCTGGCCCTTTCTCATGACCAGGACCCGGTCGGTGATTTCCGAGACGACGCCCATGTCGTGGGTGACGAGGATGATCGACACGCCCGTTTCGTCGACGAGGGTTCGAAGGAGCCCGAGAATCTGCTTTTGAACCGTGGCATCGAGCGCCGATGTCGGCTCATCGGCAATGACGACGTCTGGCGATCCGGCCAGCGCGATGGCGATGACCACCCTTTGCCTTTGACCTCCGGAGAACTGATGCGGGTATTGGCGGTATCGCCGCTGCGGGTCCGGTATTCCAACGCGAGTCAGGAGGTCGAGAGCACGGTGACGCGCCTGGCGTCGCGAAAGAGAACCGTCGATCGCCAGAACCGTTTCCTCCACCTGCATCCCAACGCTCATCAGCGGGTCCAGCGAGGCGGTATGATCCTGAAAGATCGCCGATATCCGCCGCCCCCGGATTGCCTCCCGCGCGCTTGCCGTCATCGCTTCGGTCGACATGCCGTCGAACTCGATCGTTCCGGATGTCCGTTGGAATTCCGGCGCCAGCAAGCCGAGGACGACATTGCCCAGCGTCGACTTTCCGGCGCCCGACTCGCCGATGATGCCGAGGATCTCGCCACGCCCGAGGTCGAAACTGACATCGGCCAGGATTGTCACCGGTCCGGACGCCGAGAGATGGCGAAGTCCGAGGTTCTTCACCCGAAGCAGGGGTGTCTTCAAGGGTTCTTCAATCATGCCGGATGGTTCCTTGGATCGAGGCTGCGGCGAACGTCTTCGCCGACGAGATTGATGCTTGCGATCAGGCCGAACAGAGCGAGGCCAGGAAAAAGGCTGATCCAGTACTGGCCGGTCAGCAGATACTGAAAGCCGTTTGCAACCGCGGAGCCGAGCGACGGCTTGTCGATCGGCACGCCAAGCCCGAGAAAGGACAAGGTCGCTTCGAGTGCGACGGCATGACCGACTTCGATCGGAATCAAGGTCACGGCCGGTGCGATGCTGTTTGGCAGCAGGTGGCGAAAGATGATGCGTGCGGTTGGCAGCCGCATCAGTCGGGCGGCGTCGATATAGGACTTGTTCGTCTCGCTTAGCGCCACGCTGCGCGCGATCCGCGCATAGGTTGCCCATTGCGCGATGATCAGGGCCAGAATGATCCGGTCGATGCCCGGCCCAAGCGTCACAATGGCGATCAGGGCGATGAGTATGGTCGGCAGGCTGAGCTGAAGGTCGACGAGCCGCATGATCGCGGCGTCGACCCACTTGCCGAAATAGGCGGCACTGACACCGGCGGTAAGCCCGATCAGGGCGGCGATCGCGGCGCTCGTGACCGACACCATGAGGCTGATCCGCAGGCCGTAAAGAATGGTGCTGACGATATCTCTGCCGAGCCCGTCGGTGCCGAGCAGGTAGCGAAAACCGCCGCCACCCATGGTCCCCGGCGGGGAGGATGCTTCCCATCCATATATCTGCAAGGGGTCGTAGGGATTTTGCGGAGCGATCGCCGGTGCCGCAATGGCGAGCAGTATATAGCTGGCCAGCAGGATCTTGGACGCGGTCAAAACCGGTCCAAGAGGAGGCTTTTTCAGCCCCTTTAGAATGTCAGCTTTCATGGCAGGTCACCTTATCAAGACAGGCGCACGCGCGGGTCGAGCACGGCGTAGAAGAGGTCGACCAGGGCGTTGAGCGCGACGAATGCGACCGAGATGAAGGTCAGCGTCGCCATCACCACGGGCCGGTCGAGCAACTGGATGGAATCGATCAACAGCTTGCCGACGCCCGGCCATGCGAAAATCGATTCCACGACCACGGCAAAAGCGAGCATGCCGCCAAATTGCAGGCCGATGATTGTCACGATCGGCACGCTGATGTTTGGAAGCGTGTGGCGAAGCAGGATCCTTCGGGAGGACAGCCCTTTCGCGCGACAAAACCGCGTAAAATCCAGGTTCTCGACTTCGATCGTGCCCGATCGCGAAAGCCGCGCGATCAAGGCGACGTTCGGTATCGCCAGCGCCAGGGCAGGAAGGACCATGTGCCAGAGCCCGTTCCCGGTCAGAAAACTCCACTCCTGGCCAAGGAACCGCGCCGTCGTGCCGCGGCCGCCGGATGGAAACCAGCCTGTCAGGATGGCGCCGAGCAGGATGAGCATCATGCTCAGCCAGAATGACGGGATACTCAGCGCGAAGACGCTCGATCTGAGGACCGTCCGGTCGAAGATCGTGCCGCTCCGCCGGCCGGCGAGCAGCCCGAGGCCGGTTCCAACCGGCGCCGCGATAAGCATGGCGACGCATGCGAGCTCCAGGGTCGCCGGCAGCTTGCTCATGACCAGCGCGAAGGCCGGCAGATGATAGATATATGAGGTGCCGAAGTTTCCGCGCACGACATTGTTGATGAAAAGCAGGTACTGGCGCCAGATCGGCTGATCGAGGCCGAGCGCGATCGTGGCCTGGCGGATATCCTCCGGCGTGGCGGTTTCGATGTTGACGACATTGAAAACCGGATTGCCGACGCTGTGGACGCCAATGAAGCCGATCAGCGACATGGCGATGAGGAGCAGGAAGGCTTGCGACAGCCTGCCGAGGACAACAGAAATCAGGGGCATGATCGCTTACTCCGTCGCGGCAAGCGTCTGCATCGCCGTGGTCCAGCCGCGGGGGTGCAGGACATAGGAGCCGATCCGCGGGCCGTAGCCGACGATGTGATGGAAGTGGTAAAGCGGTATGATCGGCTGATCGGCCATCACGAACTCGGTCGCTTCGGCGAGCGCCTTGTTGCGCTCAGGGCCCTCCTGGATGCTTTCCGCCCTTGCGAGCATCGCGTCGAAAGCCTGGTTGCGATAATGCCCGAAGTTCAAGGCGCCGTTCCCGCTTTCAGGGTCCGGTGAGGCCAGCAGAGCGTGGAGGATGATGTCCACCGCTTCGCCGGAAGCGCCGCCGTACCAGACGGCATAGTCGCCGGCGGCACGCTTTGTGTTGAAAACCGAAAACGGCGCCGCCGCCGGCTGCACCTTTACTCCGATGCGGGCCCAGCTTTGCGCAATCGCCTGAAGGCTCTCGCCGTCGCCGGGATAACGCCCGGCAGGTCCGGCGAGAATGAGGTTGAAACCGTCAGGGAAACCAGCCTTTGCGAGAAGCGCCTTGGCTTCGTCATACTTCGGAGCCTCCGGCTGCAAGGTTTCCGAGGTACCCGGCAAGCCGCCGGGAAAGAGCTGGGCTGCGGCCGTGCCATAGCCCGAGAGGATCTTGTCGACCAGAATTCCGCGATCGGTGGCCATGGCGAGCGCACGACGGACCAAGGCGTCCTTGAACGGATTGGCGATCGGCTCGCCGGACTTATCGGTCACGCCGGGAAGCCTGTCTCGCTCCACGTCGAACTGCAGGAAGTTGATCCGCGCCGCGCCGACGCTGGCTATCCTGCCGCGCTGCTTCAAAGAGGCAACGTCGCGTGCGGGAATAGCATCCGCCAGGTCGACTTCGCCGGTGCTGAGTGCCGCCACGCGGGCAGCCGGGCTTTCGATGACCCGAAACGTTACCTGCGGCCATGCAGGCCTGCCGCCCCAGTAATCATCGTTCCTGGCGAGCTTCAGCACCTCGCCGGAACTCCAGCTTTCGAATGTATACGGCCCTGTGCCGACCGGAGGGTGGCCGGCCCTGCCGGCATTGAGCTCTTCGGTAGTCTGGAACCCCTGTGCCGGCCGGTTCATCACAAAGATCGACGAGAACGACAGCGGCAGGTTGGGGATATTGCCCTTGGTGTTGATGACGACGGTGAGGGGATCGGGTGCCGACACCGATTCGATGCCGGTCAGATAGGACCGGAAGCCGCCGCTCGGGGATTTGAGGAAATCGCGTATGCGCTCGATGGTGTAGACGACGTCGTCCGCCGTCAAGGGCGAGCCGTCATGGAAGCGGACATTCTCGCGAAGCTTGAACTCCCACTGCCTGTCCGACACCGCGCGCCAGGAGACGGCGAGACCGGGTTTCAGATCGAGACGGTCATCCTGGTAGACCAGACGCTCGTAGATATGGGAGAGCAGCGAGGTGTTTTCGTTGAGATTTGCGTAATGCGGATCGAGCGTCATCAGCTTGTACGATGTCGCGATCCGAAGCTCCTCCTGCGCATGGCCAGGCCCTGGAAGACCGCTCCAGAAGGTGAGCGAGATCAGCAATGCGGCAAGCCGATGTGAACAAAACCTGCTTTGAATTTGCATTTTGAAGTTCCCTCTTTTTTGAGTTTTTGCCGCAGCCGGCATCGCCGCGCTGGGGCGCTCCCCATTTCGCGTTCAGCCGTCGGCCACAAAGATCCGGATTTCACTTTTGTAGAGTATACTCTGTAGATGAATACGCTACATGGCAGGACCACTCTGGTTATGAAAGTCCGAGAAACCGTTGCACGAAATCTGAGAATTGCCAGGAACGACCGCCAGCTGAGCCAGGAGGAACTGGGGCTGCGGGCGAATGTTCACCGCACCTACATCGGCATGCTGGAGCGTGAAGAATACAATCCCACGATCGAGATGCTGGAGAAGCTTGCGGCCGCCCTCGATCTTGAAGTGGTGGATTTCTTCAAAACCGATGCGAACCAATGAACAATCCGGCACCGAACAACTCTGGCAATCGTCTCCACGCTGTCTTGCGCCATATCCTCAGCCATCTCGAGATGCTCCGCGGGTTTCGGGCGCCGCCAGCCGGTGAAGCCCGCTTCGGTGAAACGACATCTCTGCATCTATCTTCAGCAGGTCGGCAATGACGGCGCGCAGTTGTGGCCACGGATACTCGTCGCTGGTGACGGATGGCTGCCATTTGCTGACGATGGCATGGAGCTTGGCGGTTGCGCCGGCGAGCGAATGTGCCGGCGTCTTCCACAAGGTGTCCGCCACGATTCTTTCTGCGGTCGCCGCACGTCCCTCCGCCGCCACGGCCTCGCTATATCCGATTTCCTTATCGGCGGCCTTCCAGGCTTCGGGTGCGGTGAGCCGCGAGCCGACCGTTGCAAAGAGCTTTGTCTCGAGCCGCTGTTGTTTAACGCATGATTGGACCAGCCGCTCCCGTGCGACGCACCACTCACGCCAGACTTCCAACGCCGGATCGTCATCGCACGCGTCCGGCGACGCGTCCAACAATCGGGAAGGCTCCGGATCTGAGGTTAAAGAAGCAGCGACAAAGGAATGGAAATCCCCCCGGGTGACCGCGGGCAAAGTTCTGCTATTGTCGGAATCAGCCATGATCCGAGCTCCCGTAAGCTTGGTTGTGGTTAGGCTGTGTTCGGTGTTGCGAGCACCGGGCACAGCCAATCTGAGTGTTTAATTGCCATATGAACGAAAAAAGTTCAATGAGAAAACTAAAAATCTTATGAGCGAAATAACGGGGGCTCAAATCCGGGCGGCGAGGGCGCTAATTAGATGGACCGCTGAGGACCTAGCAAAGTCTGCTAGCGTAGGTGTGTCGACTATACGACGCGCAGAAGCGGAGGATGGATCTCCATCAATTACGGCAGCAAATCTCAAACTGATCCGGATCGCTCTTGAAGCCGCAGGAATAGAGTTCGTTCGGGACAACGGCGTCGGCGTCGGTGTTTGCTTCAAGAAGCCGGTGCCCTGAGCGGCGGGAAGGGCATTGGCGGAGACACTGCACGCACCGAATTTCCGAGGAGCCGCGCGCGGTTGCTGAGAACGGCGTATCTTGCGGTGGAAACTTGCCAAACCGCCCGGCACACGGTTCCGTTGATTTGAGAGCGGCTTTCGTACCCGCATCATCTTTCTTCGCCGGTGCTGCCTTCCGGCTCTGCCGTTGCCGCTACCGATTGCGTGACTTAACTGCCAGCCTCAGCGCGCCTCAGCGAACGCGCGCTGAAAGCGCCAGTAAGACCGCGCCAGCGGGTGAGGACCGACCGCGAGGTCAGCCGCGGCCGCACGTGCCGGGGGGCGTAGGAACTGGAGGCGATGCGCGACACGCAGTCCGGCCTCGACATCGGCAGGCATTCCATGGACAGGCTCCTCGGACCGTGAGACGGCACCATGGATTCGACGGACGCGGACAGCTTCGCCGATCTTTAGAACCTCCGAAAGCTCAGCGATCTTATTCGCAAGACAAACCAGTTCGAACTCCAACAAGCCGAAGGACGACCTCAGCATTCGCCTGAAGCAAAAGCCAAGCAGGGAAGCGATTGCGAGCATGGGCTATTCGACCTAAATTCACCAGCAGCAGCATGAATCAGGCTTCACAGCCGCCCGCCATCATTTCCCACCTCAACAAGGAGCGTTTGCCATGAAGCCGGACGACGAAGAACTGATCAGGAACCGAGCTTATGAGCTGTGGGAGAGAGCAGGGCGACGGTCTCAAGTACTGGTTTCAGGCCGCGGAGGAAGTTCAGTCGACATTTGATTGCGTCGGGGTGCTGGAGAATGCTGCAGTTCTTGGCGAAACCGATGAAGCTGGAGGCATCGGCGATGCGAAAAGAACGCCGAAACCGAGGGGGAGGGGGCAGCCAGACAGCGCCGCGCCGCTGAAGAGACGCACGGCTTCCAAATCCAGTGGCGAAAAGAAAGGCAAACCGACTGAGGGCCGTTAGCCGCAAGATGATGAGCCCACCGCCCGTCCCAACTTTCGTTCCGTTAACAATTCAGCTTTCGGTTAAATCCAGAACAATCTATCTCTGCTGAAGCTTAAAGCGAGCCTAGCGGGCAATAGGTCCGCCGGCCGAGATCAAGGGAAGAGACAATGGCGACGGGTACGGTAAAATGGTTCAACGCAACAAAGGGCTTTGGCTTCATTCAGCCGGACGACGGCAGCCCCGATGTTTTCGTACACATCTCTGCAGTGGAGCGCGCCGGCCTGCAGGATCTGAAGGATGGTCAGAAGATTACCTATGAGCTGGTAAAGGATCGTAAGTCCGGCAAGATGTCGGCTGATAATTTACAGGCCTAGTCATCTGAATCCGAAATTCGTGTCATAAGTCCTGGACTTTCTGGCAGAAACGTTTGACGGAGGCCAGGATGTCGTGTGCGGATTTCGTCCACCTGTAAGGCTTCGGGTTCTGATTATGGCGT
>Ga0315915_1003354_pt1 | contig 20341 bp, 16 predicted proteins | sample MpolbnodulesMG_FD_207738 | JGI IMG/M metagenome (GOLD analysis project Ga0315915, IMG submission 207738) | Medicago polymorpha root nodule microbial communities from Los Angeles, California, United States - branched nodules | ecosystem: Host-associated > Plants > Roots > Nodule | place: USA... | reverse complement strand
CGTTGTGCAATTTCAGGGGGTAATTGAAGTTTTGTTAATTTCAGGGGGGTAATTGACGAAACTTACAATTTCAGGGGGGTAATTGCCTATTTACTCTTATAGTTTCCCTTTCTCAATCTAATTAGATATATTCGACCCGTGTAAAAAAGTTCTATACATCTGCTAACGTTGTATTGTCTTACCACATCTTTTAAAGAGTTAAAAACGCAAAAAAGTTATATACATGTATCAAACGTTGTATTGTCTTACCATATTGTTTAATGAGTTAAAAACGCATAATTTTCATACTTCATTAATTAATGTGACAACACATTATTGAATGAATGTGTAAATTTTTGTATATGTTCAGTATACATAAAATAAACTCTTATTTTATAAAGACTCTTATTCCATATCGGATGAATGACGGATTGAGTTATACTTAAGTTGTATTATAGGATATCATTGAGGTTATACATACTGTCATCATTTCCTTCGGCACTTACTTAAAGTACTCTCTCACTAATAAAGTACTAGTAAAAAAATAGGTTTTTTGATGACTGTACCACCACTGCTATAAAAAATAAATATCAAAATACCATCATTTTGTAATTAATTACGCTTCTACCACTCTTTTTTATTGGAAACTATAACCACAAGTATTAGGACATGTGGTCCACTATCACAATCATTTTAAAGAAGAATAAATGATTGTGATAGTGGGTCACGTGTCTCAACATTGTAGTCATAGTGTCCAATAAAAAAAATGGTAATAGTGTGATTAATTCCAAAAGTATGATAGTTTGTACTTATTTTTTATAACAGTAGTACAGTCATAAAATCTATTTTTTTTACTTATATTTTATCTCTGAGAGAGTGCTGTAAGTAAGTGTCGAAGGAATTAATGACAATATTTTTAACCTCTGATACCCTACAATATTTATAACCTCAAAGATTAATACCAAAAGACATGTACTTGGTTCAACTTTTAGACAAAATATTTGACTATGCACCTTAGTCTTATGCAATAATGTTAGTACCTGATGTGTTGTTTTAGATTGTCTTCGATTATTGAATTGTTAATGATTGAACTAACATGATTGAGAAATACTAATATGATTAAGAGTCTATGCATGATTGTTATTGATAAATGTTGTAAGAGGTTACTTGAGTGTCTGTGAATTATTTACACATACTTGTATAGTTTCAATGCTAGATGATGAATTAAAATCATGTTTGCTAATCATGCTGGTAAATGTTATTTCGATAGCCATAATTGCTCTTATAAGCTCAACATACAGAGTTTTTTGTACACCAAGGCGATGACAAAAACAGCCAAGTGTCGATGCATTACAATCTCGAGAAATTCTACCGCAAGCATAAAGGCCTAAAGAACCTTTTGTCACCCCATCTGAGTTACACATAGAAATGAGGGAGTTGGAGGTTCAGAGTTCAAGTCCTAGTAGACAAGAAGGAAAAAACTCAACATAACAATTAACATACTAACATTTGTCATTAAAAAAATTTGAAGTCTATTTGAGGTGTTTTTGACATGAGACGCGGGAACACGGCTCACTGTTAATAACAGACATACTAAGAAAGCTTGCAGGTGATGACCAAGGGACTTGATAAATGAAATCTTCCACTACTACATTTAGATCACAATGAAGATGATGTGAAAAGTTGAGTGGTATGGGAAAGCCATTTATCTATCCAAAAATTAAGACTAGCCTCAAAATCAATTTGCAAGCTAACATTTTGCAGCAAGTTACTCAACCTTGGTCGAATACAAGACCAAATAGAAGAGAATATATTAAAAGCTTTTTTTTTTTTTATTACCAAAGACCATTGACTGTCACTGGATATTAGATCACAGTTAAGTTTGAGTCTGCCATGCCACTCGATTTTCGTAGACCACACAAAGAATAAGAAATGAATGTCGTCTTTTAAAAATACTTTGTGGAATCCTTTGAGAACGACGTTCAACATGTTAACATGTTGAACGAGAAAATCCCTCTAAGCTTGGACGGGCTGGACTCTAAGATAGCGGAGAATCCTTTGAATGGTTATTGCCTTGAGCCTCTTATTATAGCTCTTTGGCTTTACTTTATAATTTTCCAAGATAAGAGTAAGTGTTCATTGTTGATCAAGCATATTGTTATTTTCTTTTGGTGACAAAAGTAAGGTTAATATGTTGGTTAACAATGACCTCTAGTGCTTGGTTGGTGATGGGTCTTCATGATTTGCCTTTGATGACAATATGGTTGACCAACAAAGAGGATCCTGACTTGAACGGCATCCTAGAACTACCGTGTTCATTTCCGACGGCTGTGGGATGCCCTGGAAAGTTGTAATCAAATGTTTGGTTTCTGATACCGACAACATGTATTGTTGATACCAACAAAATGCATTGTAATCATAATAAAACAGTCTTGTGTGTATACTTGAATGTATGTAAGCACATAGACTTGGAAGTAAGTGCTTTCAGCGGAAAAAATAGCAACACGTGCATTGAGTAGAAAGAGATTCTTCCTCATCACAATGCAATTATACATGAAATACGTGTAGATCCTCAAGAACTGGACATCCAAATAGAAGCATGATAAAATATCGATCTTCGGCAAAGTCCATGTCACTCAAGCAAAGGGTTTTTAGTGGCTTTTACTTGTGGTGATAATATTTCAATCCTTTTCATTATGGCGATAATAAGCACACACTGACACCCTGGATCAAAAAGGATCAGTGCAGCAGGCACAGTTCACCCAATCAAATGATTGAGCGGTTGACAATCATCGTGAAGCAACTGATTTTTGCAACTGATCTTTTTTATCATTGCAATCATTGACCCAAAGTGCACTTGAGGTTGAGCATGTCTCGCAATAACCACACAGTCGCATATGTATTTGATGGAATCACAATTCACTAATAGATGATCAAAAAAGTGAAATTGATTCCAACGTGAATGCAAAACTGAATCCGCTACTGTAGCGGTCGAGAAAAGTAATTTTACCCTAGCAGAGTAATTGTCTCAACTATCAATATAAGCATTCAATAAAGTCTTGGCTATTTCAACAATCAAGTACTTGTGTCCTATATAGAAAGAGTCCTTAAATAAACCCAATCATTCAATAAAGCATTCACAATTAGAAGATGCATCACAAGGACCATAAAGCATGTAATCATGTACCAACGAGTAATTGAGTTCAGGAAACCAGGCCCTAAAACTCTAAGAAAACCAACCATGGATTAAGTCGGTCAGGTCCAGTAAAGTTTACATCCAAGAAGGGTTTCCTTCTAAATAATTATATTCAAACATTTCCAACCAATTATTTGAATGACATAATTACATTAGGTTTCATAGTGTATCTTTATATACTAATGTCTCCTGAAGCTATCAATGTGCAGATATGAAATCACAGGAATGAAGTATATTCATTAGCAGGATCAGAAATCAACAATGTCTGAGCTATTTCCTGTGATCAGCAACAGAAGATATGTTGAAGCAGTGGGGTTAGCATGCCACTGCAGCACTGCTGGAGATTCATGTGCTTCTTCAGCAATCTAATCATGAACTGGGTGCTTGATTCTCTGCATGCCAAAATTAAATAAAGGGATGAGAAGAAGCCACAAAACAAGTGCAGGATAATAATAATAAGTAATATAAAATTAAATCCTAAGAGGTACTCTAAGATTATAAACTTAAGATACTCTAATATAATATCGAAGATATTCCAAGTATATTCGCATATTCTAACAGTTACATTCAGACATTTAATGTTATCATGGTTGAGTAGGTGGAACAAAGTGAGAAGTTAGAAAACAGAGAACAGGTTCAAAATCAGTATAAATGAACAGTTTATTTTTCTCGTTCATTTTTGTTGCGCAAGACAAGTGTGCAATAGCTTTCCTTTAAACTTCCTCCTTATTTTCCACATACTCAACAAAGCAAACCATCAGTCATTGAATCTTGGGGCATTCAGATAGCAACATATCATATTAATATTGCCATTGTAACGAACTTTCAAAACAAAGTACAGAAAGAACACACCTCCAAATTGATGTTCCATACGGGCCACAATGTGTTTTCCATAAGTGTATTTCTTCAAAGCATTAGCATGAGCTCTTATGTGTGAAAGTAACCTTGCTCGCTGATTTTCAGAACAGATATCAATAACCTTCTGGATCACATAATTCGCAAATTGATCTTTCATCATTGTCTACAATGAAAATCAAAATAGGGTCAAGTAAGCAAGAGTACAAATCCAAAATGACATACATTCACGCCAGTTACAAAAAAATTCAATTAGTTAAGCATTATTCACACTGCATTTAATTCTCAAGAATTACCAATACTAGTAAAAATTCAGATGTCTCAAACATCAAATTTGACTCCCTTAAAGTATCCTTACATTCCACTATCTTTTGCGTTCTGTTATTTTTCCATTGTAGAGCCGTTGAGCTCCATTTTCAGTCAATAATAATAAACACAATTTCCAGCTTGAATTTCTGGGTCCTATCGCAATGCCTCTGACTAGGGATGACACATAGTATCGACAGTTAACAGAAGTTCATGTGGTAATTAACACACAGTATGATAAAATAAGCTTCTTTCCTAGGGTTTAAAGGGGATAAATCGTCGATGTAAATTAACTTTACACATGTATCCAATGAGAATCCACTGTTCTGACATACCAGCCAATTATTGTAACTGAATCTTAAATTAATGATATGAAGTGTAAAAATATTGGGTTTTCATTGTATGTCAATTGAATACTGATTTATACTGACAGTACATGTCCCATAATGTCTTCGTTATAATAATAAAAATAAAATACATCATTAGAATAGAAAAATGTTTAAATATGCTTCCATTCCCAGAAAATATGCATTAAAACAACTAGTACCAAGTGCAAAAGGTGGCATATTAGCAGGGACTAAAAACAAAACAAAAATTACAGGGACTAAACTAAAAAAATGGTATATTTTTGGAGACTAAACATTTGAAACCATAAAAAATTACTAAAGACATTCTTCTACATCGTGCTCAATCATTATCAAAAACACCTCAAAGCTTCTATCAACACCAAATAAGACAATGAATATAAAGTTCTTTTATTGTAAGGTAGAAATTTTGAAGAATAATTAGCTTGCAATTAGAATTACAAAGTTTGAACTTACCAATAAATTATCATTTTGCTCATCATGCGCAATAATCTCCGCAATTAACACTTCCCGTTCAGAGGCGTCACCATACTCCAGACATTTCTCCACAACATTCGAAGCAAACTTATGCTGGCTTAATTGAACAACATGTCCTGACAGCTTGCTGATAATTTGGCTCCTTTCTTGAGGTCTACCTCTCTCCAACACATGCTGTGATGATATAAGGAAAGCACCGTTACTTAGGGAACTTTTTGAAAAAATATTGGCATATGAAAGGGTAGCAAACCATGACAAGGTCCAGAGTCAAAGTCAAAAGTAGTTAGTTACATGATTAATCTACATCAAATCAAGCATCGTGAAAGTTCATGAGTGAACCGTAAATAAAACAAATACATACTCCCAAATGAAAATGCCAGGGAAAGAGGGAGACAACCCCAAATTCCCCTTAAGCCATGCAACGAAAAACTGACTATATTGTGCTTTATTGCCAACGATTTTTTTATATATAATAAGAAACTGATTAAGGATGAGAAGATTGGAAATATTTTCAAAGGCAAAATATGCTATTTATGAGGGGTGGGGGGGGAACAATAAAAATAAAATAAATCAATCAAGTAAAGCTTTTTAATCCCTCAATATATAAAAGAAGAAAGTTTGTTGTCACTCAATACAACAAATACAGCCCCAAGCCCAGATAGAATGAAGAGGTTTCCATTAGAAACCAACATAAATATAGGTAATCAACCCTGAATAAAGGCGCAGAGCCGACCCTGAAAGTGGGATAGCTGGATGGACGCTATTTGATAATTTTTTGGACACAGTACATGAATGTACTATAAACACATATTTAATGTAAAACTAAGCAAATAACTCAAAACTGGTGAAATATTCATATCAAGCAATAAAAAGTCATAACAGGGGGGAAAGATAAAACAGAGAGAAGGTTGAAGGGGAAAATAGTGAAAGAGAGGAAAAATACAAACAGAACATAGGTAAAAAAAATATAAAACAAAACAGGAACATGAGAACAGTGGGGAAAATAGAAAAACTTGAAGAAATAGGAACATACGATGAAGAAAAAAATAGGAACAAAGGAAAACTGTAGGATTTGGAACAGAAAAACAGAGCAGGCAACGGAAAGAAGCAGGAAACAGATCGAAAACTGGAAAAAACAGAACCTGGTCGTGTGTGGCTTCCACGACAGCTTGGCACTGTTTGACGGTGGCGTGCAAATGAGCAATGGTTGTGTGTGCAGTTGTCAAGCAGAAAAGAAAGGAAGGATGGAGGAGGATGGTCGCAGTTAGTTTGAGAGAAGAAGGCAATTCTGCAATCGCAGAGAAAAAGAGAAGAAAATAGAGAGTGCAAAATACCCATGATACCCCGTCGAAGTCTAATTTTTAAGGAGCAAAATGGAATTTTCCTCATGACCATCAATTTCGCAGGCAGATGCGCAGCAATTTCTGCTTTGCAAAAGCACCTATTGTGGCTGCAACTTTAATACGCGGCAATCCCAACGTCGCCGTGGTGGCTAGCAGTGTTGCTCTGTAACATTGCGATCACACCTCTATTGGCCGCAATTGACTACCTTGCATAGAATTGTTTAATGTGGATAAAAAAAACCACTTGTAAACACCAAACAATCACTGTAAACCATCATTATTACAACCCAAGCAGTGCCTTTTCCTATTAGTGAAGGCCACAAGGACCAAATGATGTCATAAGTCCTAATTCTAATAACTAATCATGTATATTCTTGCGGTTTGACCTATAATTTTTATTGGTTTCCTCTACTTTTCCTATTTTTGTTACTTGAACGTGAAATACAACCCTTTACTTCTCTAAAGCCAATCTGCAACACCTCTCTAAGCACATTGTTCTATACCATTATACTTTTTATAGCTCAATGAAAACCATCAAAATTGAAATCACTTGTACAAATGAACAGGTCTAAATTTATTGGAACCCCTTAAGCTGTAAGTGTTCCATCCGTATAGGATAAGACAATTTCATTCAAAAATAACAAATAAGTAGGATACATCACAAATAAGTATTGCTGAAATACAAAAGTGTTAGCTTCAAGGAAGGGAGGTTCTTAAAAAGTAGATAAGGGAGTTTCTTAAAAAGGTTTTGGTCTCATAAGTACAAGCTTAATTCAAAATAGACTTGTATCAATTATAATCAATTTTGTAGTGCAAAACTCCTTGTGATGGTTAAATTTGGGAACAGAGGTGTTGAGAAGTGATTCCACTAATAAAAGATTCAAAAGGGCTTAGGAAGAAATTAACAAAAAGAAGAATGGGAAGAAGTAAAAGTAAAAAATATTTAAAATTAAAATATAAGTGACAGCCGAGACCGTCACAAATCATGCTATTTTCTGGTCACAGCAATTTCATAGGGTGTGGTGACTTGTAACCATAAGCTACGGATAGAACGGACATCACATGCACATCTGCCGCCAACTATATATCTTCTTTCTCATATGCACCCGAAACACAAGAAGCTAATAATAAAATCATGCCATAGAAGAGGCAGCAAGCAACTAACCTGGGTAACATAATTACCATACTGGTCCTGAGCAAGAGAACAAACTGACTCCAAGATTTCATCCACAATAAACTGACACTGAACCTCGTCTGTACAATGCTCTAGAATTCTCTGCAAGAAACATTATCCTACTTAATGCAGGACACAAAAATAAACTTCATTTCGTGAAAGGCAAAGCAATAATTATACCTGGATGACTCGACAACCATAAGGATGCATTGATAAATTAGCAACTTGACCACGGAATGCAGATAGTATAAAGCCAATTTTGTTAGTTGGAATCGATTCAATGCACTTCTGTATTACATGATTCCCGTTTTGGTCACGAACACATCTCATGATATTTCCATCCAGCTCACGAACAAGCTGAGCTTTCTGTTCATGCTCAATAACCTCGAGTGCCTGCATGGACATAAAACAAAGATAAAAACATCATCTCTACTTTCAATAGAATACTTGTTTTATAGGCAAGACTTTGCTCTATTTTCAACTTTATTCATGACCAAACAATCTTGATATAATAGAAAACAAAAAACAGGAAAGCGGTCCACCAACTCTGAATTATGCAACTAAGCATTCTTCCATAGAATTATAAATTTCACAGGTGTTAATTATTTAACAGCATAACTTGAGTACAAAGTGTAATGAATCTACGCCTCATAGTATCAGAAAGGAAGGAAAAAAATCCTCCGCCAAAAAGTGCATGCAACAAAACTGTATACATGGGCCGAGGCAAAAAAAACTCAACCCAACCTACACAGGCAGGGGTTGGGTTAGTGATTTTTTTCAAGACGTTGAAGTGGAAAATGATGTATTCTCCAGCGCCAATATGTTGTTGTTTTCCATAATTGAAACAATATCATTCCAAGTGGGCCTTATTTTTATTTTTATTTTGCTTTTTAAAAGTGAAATTTTGGGATGACATCATTCCACTGATGATGATAGAAAGTATGTAAACAGAACAACATAGTTACACAACAGTTCAACTAATATTATCACTTGTTAATAACATTTAAGCAGTATAACCATAAGCAACAGAAAGGTAATCCGACAGGCCAGTCAGTGCGTTGGGTGATTTCAGGCCCAACCCTACCTGCAGAACAAAAACAGCCCACCATCTGCAACTTGGGCTGGGTCCAGGTGAACCCAACCAACCCCTTAAACATACAGGTTTATCAGTGTCGAGATTCTTTCAATTTGTGATTTCTATCTTATGGAACTAAAATGCAGCCATAGTGAGCATTTTATTTAACTTGATTAAGTCTACATTTAATCTTTTAATGGTTTCTTTCCATAATAAAGCCCCCAATAAATACATAATTTTACTTGCAAAAAACGAAACAAAATGCAATAGCAATGTCTACGACTCTTTAACAGATAATTTCATGAATAATGCAATAGCAGTGTCTACAACTCTGAACAAATTGGTCTTGTTATCAACTATCAAGCATGCTGGTGAAATAAGTCTACACTAATATCATAAAGCTACACGAGTCATTTAAAATTATATACCTTTTGGATTACACGACAGCCATACATCTGCAGACTCAAAGGCAGTATCTGACCAGCCAGTTTATCTGCAAGTTCCCTCCTCTGCTCAGGGTTTCCATACTCGAAAAACTAAACACGCGAGAAAGGGACAAATTAGACCAAAACAGATTCGGAGGCAAACATAAAATTAACGGCAATATACATCACTTCTAAAAACTCACCTTCTGTATTACGTAGTTACCGAATACATCAGTCATTAACTTAGAAGCATGTGGAAGAACCTCTTTGAACACCAATGCCTTCTCTTCAGCACCACAACTTTCCAGCTTCTGCTGTATAAATCGACTTCCATGCTGATCAGAGCTGGAGGTAAAAGACAGTGAACTTAATTTCCAAAACCAAGAATCTCATCAATTAGATATGTGGAAAGAGAGCAGAGAAAACTACTTGCCTAAATTCAACAATATGTCCAATTATATCGGATAGCTCAAATCTGCGACCTTTGCCAGATTTCAACTCTTCAAGGAAGTTAACAATCTTGGGGTCTTGACCACTGTCAAAGGATCTTGGACCATACCATCCAGATACCATGCCTCCATTTCTACCAGAAGTTGGGGAAGGTTTTATTTCATTTCTACCTCCTGAAAGGCCAGGACTTCCATCTGGATATCCAGACAAAACTGGACTGGGAAGTGGTGAACCTGGATACTGCATTACAAAGCCCGTGTTTGGCACATGTCCAAAATAACTAGGAACCGGCAGCCCACCTCTTCTTGAGTTCATACTAGCACCAGTTCTCTGCTCATGTAATTTTTTATCATCCAAATAAGCACCAGTACCAGGCCTTTTTTGTGAATCATAAGGATTTATTTGAACAACACTTGCTCTAGGTGCCTGTGGATCAAAATGACCAGAAATACCATAACCCTCCACAAAAGGTTGCTGATTATATTGCATGTAAATAGGATCGCCAAAAGAAGGCTGTACAGGAAATCCAAATTGCCCGAGGTACTTGTTTGCATGTACCATTTCAGCTCCATGCGAAATATTACCCCCGGTTGAAACCCCTGGTGTTAGCGGAGCATAGCTAGAACTAGTAGCCCCATCAACAACAAATGGTACAGCACCATGAGGAGGGTATGCAGAAATATATGGATGAACCGCGGTGGGATTTAAAGTGTATCCACCAACATATTGAGGAGTGTATGGGCCTGAGGCCTGCATATTATTGTAAAATGGATTTACAGAGGCCATGTAAGCTGCAGCTGTGGCATATAGGGGAGGTGTAAACCCCGATGACTGAAGTAGTGGCTGGACATCAGGCAACTTGCTTGAATTCTGAGGATACTGTTCCCTGCCAACGTAGGCAGGGTTTACACTTTGAGAATTAGCACTAGGAACTTCATACGGATAGCTTTGTTGCGCGAATACCTGCCGTTGCATCATATTGTTCTGGTAGCTGGTCGTCAATTTTTCTTCATAACTCAGGCTTTCAGAATTCGGCAAATTAGATACACTAAGTGTATTTAATTGAGATGCAACAGTTGCAACATCTAAGTTACTAAAACCCATGCTAGCTGTGGATTCAAATGTTGAAGAGCTTGCAACAGGGGTGTGGACATCGACACTTGATGACACCCTAATATCATCCGCGCCTGCAGTAGATTTAGCAGACTCTACTGCAGTGTCATGAGCGTCATGAGAAGATCTGGAACCAGCTTCTAATTCAATTGGTTTATCCCCCAGTCGATGGCTTGCAGAAAGAGACATATTATATACAGGTGACATGGTGCGAGGAAAATCTTCCTGAAAATTTTAATTTTGAACAAAATATTTGTATTTACAATCACATCTTTAATCTGGAGGAGCAACTAAAAGCTACATATGTAACAGCTTACGGCATGAGATAACAAATACCATATTTGCAGGATACAAGCCAATGCAGCAACCAAATGGAAAAATATTACAAATATACTATTCAATGGTAATATGAACGTGAAATTATGAATGTTAAATGAACAAGTATGTTAGTGCAGAAAAGTGAAAGAAATTGGTTAAATTCCAAAGTTGATGTCAAAATAATCACCTGAATTAAATCAACCATATTTTTTGGCTGTGGTGCCAATGAAGCTGCATCCTGTCTCCGCCATACTCCACTTGTGTTCACTAATTCATTTTCATGTGCCTGTTGTTGGGGTGAATCATCCTCAGACTCCTCCTTGTGTGTAGAAAGAGTTGCTTGCGGTAAATGTAAAGAACTTTTACTTCTATGATCTATAGAAGACAGTCCCCAATTGTTTCTTGAACTACCAACATGATGCCCTATATGGCGGTTTTCCCAGGAAGTCAGTGGGGGAGGAAGTCTAGGGTTTAGGTTCACATTGGAACTGTAATATGCCAAATAAGCTGGATCAGCTCGTAACTGTTCTTCAGATTCACAATTTTTCACAGCTCTGCTCAAATTTGTCAAGCTTGCATCCTGGGTGTTTTGCAGTGGCAATAGGTTTTCTATGGCCAGAAATGAGCCTTCCATGCTGGGAGGTGCACTGCCACTACGACTGGGTGCTGCATCCTTTCCACTACCACGGAACCTATGGCCCTTCAACAGTACACCCAAATCCTCGGCCCCCATGTTACGAGGCGGTGTGCCATAAGCTGAAGTTTCCATATGAGAAGGCCATTTCCCCCCAGCTTCTGAGATTCTAATTGGACTCTCTGTTGCCATACTACTGGAAGATTAATTTGTCTCTTCTTTTGTGATGGAAATCAGAAACATGACATTCTCTCCAGAAGTGCCTGTGAGCCAAAAAACTGTTGAATCAACATAAACTTTTGATGTAAAATATATCATATTAGTATTACACAATTAAACTGGAAAAATATATAAGTGCGGCTCAATAAATTATAATTCCAGTCAGTTAACACCGTGTGTAGTGAAAAAAGGTTTTATTTGAGCACTTGTGGGTAAAAATTCAAGTTTTCTGAAGCCACATACCTATTAATGTAAAGTTAAATGATGGCAATGTATTTGTTCATAAACTTCAAGGTGACTAATTGACTATTCAAAGGAAATATGAAGCATTAAAATCATACTGAAATTGGGGCTTTGAATGTGATAATAGGTGCAAGTTTTCTCGTAGACATGATCAGAAACAAAAACCATTTCAAGTAATCATAAGTTATACAAAAAGGAATGCTAACAGCACACTCTTTGCAATTTGTCCATCATTAAAACATTTTTAATGAAAAAAGTGATCAACTTACGAGCCAACTGTGTTGGCGTTTATAAAAACGGACCAATCATAGAGTGCATAATGAAAAGTTGTTCAAAAGAGTAAGTCAGTAGCATTCCTCGTACAAAGGTATAACTTAGATGTCACTCAAACATACCAAAAGCAACCCCATCTACCCATATTCCAATTGAACAGAGACAACATAAGACGAAAATGGGAAACATAATCAAACCTACTAGACAACATAAGACGAAAAATGGGAATAATCACCATACCCAGATAACATAAGACGAAAAATGGGAACAATCATCATACCCAGATAACATAAGACGAAAAATGGGAACAATCATCATACGCAAATAACATAAGACGAAAATGGGAACAATCATCATACCCAGACAACAAAAGACGAAAACGGGAAAAATCATAATATCGAAAAAGAGTAAATATATTGTATTGTGCCCCCAAAAAATATTGAATAAATGAAATACTAAAAAATGACCATAATCACATTCTTCGCCAAAAGGAGAAAATACAAAAAAAATTACCAAAATCACGTTCATCGCCAAAAGGAGAAAAAGAAAAAAATTTAAACTAAGTGTATGTTCGGTTCCTCTTTTAGAGCAAGCAAAATGATTTCATAGACCTAGAATTGATTTTCACATGTTTGGTTCTGACTCGAAGCTAAAAATTGTAGCTTTTTCCTATAGAATTGATTCTTAGTCTTGGATTTATCATTCAACTCACTTACACATGAATGTATCGAACAAAAACCATCTTACTTTTAGCCGAAATCAATTTAACAGAATTCGTTAAAAATCAAATTTTTGCCACCGCAGAACCAAAAACACATGCTTTTGAAACAAAATTAAGAGTATTCTCACTCTCACCCCCACAAGTAGTATGTGCAGAATTCAATCAAAATCACTAAAATTTAATCTCTAAATGATTGAATATCAAAATCACTTTTTTCATAATCAGTAACAAACGGGCTTTCGACCCCTGTATTAAACACCACAAAGTACAAACCTATTATTGCATACAAATAACAATAATTAAAAAAAAAAATCACAATAATTGAATTTGAATGAAATACCCTAACAAAAAACAATAAAAAATCAAGCTTTATTTAACTGGTCAAAGTAATAACTAATAATTGTTCTTTCTCTCTCATCTTTCACGTTGACCAAACAGTGTAAGAAAAAAAAAGCTCGAATTTTTCCTCAGTTACTCAAAACAATCATCATCATCAACAACAAAGCAATAATTACACGCAAAATTGATATATACAGAAACAATCATTGAAAAAAACGATAATCGTAAAAAAAAAAAATACAGCTGAAAAAAATTCCATGCATGCACATGTAGAGAGAGAGAAGGAGAAGGAGAGAGAATTATCGAACCTGTGAGTTGTTGAGGAAGAAGAAGTGAAAATGAGTCACTGTTACAAAACCCTAGAATCCTAGAGAGAGAGAGAGAGAGAGAGAGTAGTGATGACGTTTGAATGCGTTGAGTTTGGGGGCGTTAATGTAATCAAGTGTGTCTTGTGTGCACTCAGGACGAGGATGATGGGATGGATATTCTTTGTTTTTTTATATAATTGTTATGTTTGAAGGATAAATGGATAAATAGTCATTTTCGTATCAAATAATCACGAGAACTATTCGATGTATCGAAACTTCAAAATAATTTTTGATTATATGTTTTGTTAGTTATAGTTGTCATTGATGTTAAAATAATCATTCAATGCTCACAATGACTCTTTTTTTTTATGAGGATTGAACTAACAGTAAATAAACATTTATAAAAACTAATTATAACGGTAAGTAAATAATCTCTCTAGTCTTTTTTATAAAAAGACGTTTGGGTTAATTTGGACCAGATACTTTAATTTTCCTTGATTCAAATGTCTCTTATAAAATGACTATTTCGATTAACGAAATGTATAATCATTGACTATTTGGAATTTCGATACATTAAAAAGTTATTATGATTACAAAAACAAAAATGAATATTTGTCTTAAATATATAGATAAGTATGGTGTGTTTGATCCGCAAAACAATAATTACTTGACACAAAAAAATAGTACAGTACAACACATAAATGTTTTTTTTTTAAGGGACGAGACATAGCGCCGGTTTGAATTTGAATTAAAAATCACGTCACATTGAAATATCACGTCTCAAAGCAACGAAATCGTGAAAATTGTGAAGCTGCTATTTAGAGCTTCTTGATAGACGCACGTTTTTCTCCGTTTCATCGCTAAAGCAAACACAACAACAATCGTGATAGATAAAGAGATACTTAATATTTTATGTTGAATAATAAAGATAGTGTTTTTCTATTTTTAATAGTTTGTAATTTAGATAAAAAGTTGTTCATAGTTTAGTAAGGAACAAAAATTGTTGTTTTTGTTAATTTTCTTGCTACTTATTTTGTTTAGTCTGAGGATGAATTTCTACGTGAAACAGTGTATACAAAATGTTGTCAAACTTAAACCCTATTTTTCTAGCAAATCAACGCACTCATAATAAGTAGTGCAAAAGTATTTGAGCTCTTTTAATTTAGTCATTGAAATATACAAATTTTTTTATTAATTTGGTCTCTAACATCTTAATAGCAAAGATTTATATACTTAAATGGATACTTATTATATGGGTAATGTTAACTTGTGCCCTTAGGGCACATGTTAAGCATTAAATTCTTGCCACTAAGGGTAAGTATTAATTGAAAAAAATTAATATTAAATTTTTTAAGTAATAAATTATCACAATTTCTAATACAAAATTTCTATTAGTGGAATTCTTAACATATGTCTTAAGGATACAAGTTAATGTTTCCCTTATTATATTTATATATTTTATTGACTAAATTGACAGGGGGAGTGGTAGTTCATCGACTTAATAAATAGTCTATTCTAAAATGGATATGATGAAAATTATTATGATTATAATTATAATATAAAAAATATATGAAAAGAAAAGTGGTAATTCCACGCAACTCTTTTCATGTTTCTTTCTTATGTTTGGTTTGGTCCAATGTCCTGTGATGAGTAGCAGAATGGGACAAACTTGGAAAACAAGACAAAATGTAAGCTTTTATATAACATCTTTTAATAGATGTGATCATATTATAGTACCCCTACAACACACAATCGTAATAGTGTAGTATAATTCTTTATATATACACCAAAAAGAAGTCGAATTAATAAGATGATATAAAATACTACTTTAATTTATAATACTTCAAATAATAAATAACACTATTTATCAAATCAAGGAAATCAAGAGAGAAAGAAGTAGAATGATATGTTTTGATTTCTCAAAGATGGTGTGTTTTTACATGAACCAAAGTGTGGTATTTATACTACTAAATTTACCACTATTATATGTGTGAAATTATTTGTTTTACTATTCTAATTTGGCATTTACCTAGGTAGTAGGTAATTATCACTTGCTATTGTTAGAATAAAACAAACCAAGATCAGATGTACCTCGGATATATCGAAATATGTGTTTTATTCCCTTCCAATATCTCTTTGTAGGACATGAACTGAATCTCGCTAGTAAGTTTACAGCAAAAGCTATATCGGGTCTTGTACAGTTAGCAAGATACATGAGTGTCCCAATAGCACTTAGATATGACACTTCTGAGCCAAGATCCTCTTCATTATCTTCCGTAGGTCTAAAGGGATCTTTTTCAATGTTAAGCGTTCTTCCCATCATTGGAGTACTCAAAGGGTTTGTCTTGACCATGTTAAACCTTTTTAGTATACTCAATTTGTAAACCATGGCAGAACCTAGTTTTCCCGAGATCTTTCATTTCAAATTCTTTCTTTAAGTACTCTCTTGCTTCTTTAATTTCTTTAGTAGTTCCAATGATATTTAAATCATCAACATAAACAGCAATTATTGCAAAACCGGATACTGTTTTTCTTATAAAAATACATGGGCAAATTGGATTATTCTCGTAGCCTTCTTTAAGCAAATATTCACTTAGCCTATTGTACCACATGCGCCCGGATTGTTTTAATCCATATAATGATCTTTGCAACTTAATTGCATACATTTCTCTAGGTTTTGATGTATCATGCATCTTAAGTCCTTCTGGTATTTTCATGTATATATCATTATCAAGTGATCCATATAAATAAGCAGTAACAACATCCATAAGATACATACAAGATTATTAAATACTGATAAACCAATTAAATAACGAAAAGTAATGGTATCCATAACAGGAGAATATGTTACCTCATAATCAATTCTTGGTCGTTGGGAAAAACTTTGTGCAACAAGACGAGCCTTGTATCTTACAATTTCATTTTTCTCATTCCGTTTTCTTACAAAAACCCACTTACAACCAACAGGTTTCACACCTTCAGGTATAGCCACAATAGGCCCAAATACTTTTCGATTTTTAAGAGAATTTAATTCAATATCTATTGCAACTTTCCAATTTTTCTAATCATGTCTATTTTGACATTCATTAACAGTTCTAGGTTTGGGATCATCATTTTCATTTGTAATTTCACATGCAATGGAGAATGAAAATATTTCATCAATATTTTGTCTTTTCGGCTCCACAAATTTCCCGTATTAACATAATTAATTGAAATCTCGAGATCATTCTTGTTTTCAGTTTCATTATCAATGATCTCATTAACATCATCTTGTGCTTTTTCGAGAGCACACTTTTCATTTTCAGATTTATCATTATCTAGTATCTTTTCAAGATCACTTTCAATTATATTCACCTTTTTTGTTCCTTTTCTTTTTCGGAGATTTTTGTCTTTGGAACTCATAGGTCGGCCACGCTTTAAGCGTGCCTTAGATGTACTTGCTACATCATTTAGTTTCGAAATCTCAATCCGAGCTGGTACATTTACAGCTGGTACATGTGACTTTGTCACTTTTTTCAAATCAGTAGATGAATCTGGCAGTTGATTTGCTAAATCTTGTAAGTGTACTATTTTCTTTACATTTTCTTCCCATGATTTATTATATGGGTCCAAATGTAACAAATGTGATACATGCCATGTTATTTCATTTTCCATGGGTTTATTTTCTCCCCCTAGTGTTGGAAATTTTGTTTCGTCAAAATGACAATCAGCAAATCTTGCCAGAAAAACATCACTTGTTAAAGGTTCAAGATGTCTAATAATTGACGGTGATTCATACCCCACATATATTCCTAACCTTCTTTGAGGTCTCATTCTTGTTCTTTGTGGTGGAGCTATTGGTACATATACTGCACAACTAAAAATCCTTAAATGAGAGATATTTGGTTCCTTACCAGTAACAAGTTGATAAGGGGTATGCTTATGATCAGCACTTGGCCTTAGACGTATGAGTGCTGCAGCATGTAAAATTGCATGGCCCCAAACTGTAACTGGTAGCTTAGTTCTCATTATTAAAAGTCTAGCAATATATTGAAGATGTTTGATTAATGACTCAGTTAAACCATTTTGTGTATGTACATGAGGAACATGATGTTCAACAGTAATTCCAATTGATATACAATAATTATTAAATGATTCAGATGAAAATTCACTGGCATTGTCAAGTCTAATTTTCTTTATAGTATAATCAGGAAATTACGCCATTAGTTTAATTATTTGTGCAAGAAATTTTGCAAATGTCATATCACAACTTGACAGTAAACAAACATATGACCATCTACTAGTTGCATCAATTAATACCATAAAGTACCTAAATAGTCCTAACGGTGGATGGATAGGTCCACATATATCTCCTTGGATTCTTTCAAGAAATGCAGGTCATTCTGTCTGAATCTTGCGTGGCGAATGTTTTGTTATTAATTTGCCAAGGGAACAAGCTTCACATGGTCTATCTTTGCTTGTAAGCTTTAAAACTTTCAATGAATGACCATGAGTACTTTCAACTATTTTACGCATCATTGTTGAACCAGTGTAACCTAAACGGCCATGCCATAAAGTCATAGTTTTGGGATCTTCTTTCACTACTAAATTACATTCAATTTCATGTATATATGTATAATGTAATCCAGAAGGCAATTTTGGTAGTTTTTCTAAATAAAAAAACGTAAAATATTAGTAGTAATAGTAATGTATTTCATATTACCTTCGGTTGTAGTCTCAGTATCATATCCCTGACTATATATGTCATTAAAACTCAACAAATTTCTCTTTGATTTCGGAGAGTATAAAACATTATTAATGACAAACTTTGTCCCATTTGGCAACATAAACATAGCATTACATGTTCCTTCAATTAAATCTGTAGGACCTGAGATTGTGTTTATTACACCTTTAGTAGGAAATATTTTGGAGAATTATTTCTTACTTTTGAGGATCGTATGGGTAGTTCCACTATCTGGGATGCAAATGTCTTTGACATGATCCATTTATAACCTTCTTAAAATAAAAATAAGATTAAAGAGAGAGAGAGAGAGAGTACAGCAGCACCTCATATTTAACAATATTATTTTATATAGGCAATGAAAATATTACATATTACACAAGTCACGCAACATGCAAATTCTTAATTAAGTACATATTAAAAAGGCTTAATTGCACTTTTGGCCCCCTATCTTTTCAAAAGTTGCGATTTTGGCCCCCTAACTAATTAAAATACAAAACAGCCCCCTATGTATTGGATCTTTGTCAGTTTTGGCCCCCAAGGCCACTTTTGACTTAATCTTCGCTGACGTGGCACTCACATCCCTTAAGTGAGGTGCCACGTGTAATTAGTTAGGGGGTGCCACGTTAGCGAAGACTAAGTCAAAAGTGGCCTTGTGGGCCAAAACTGCCAAAGATCCAATACATAGGGGGCAATTTGTATTTTAATTAGTTAGAGGGCTAAAATCGCAACTTTTGAAAAGATAGGGTGCCAAAAGTGCAATTAAGCCTATTAAAAATATAAAAGTAATTCAAGCACAACACACATTATTCAAATACATATATATTTTTAAGTAATTATTTAATCCATGTTAATTTCTCCTCCAACGAAATCAGCAGCCTCAAGGCAGGTAGTATTATCCTTGGGTTCAATTTCATTAAAATTTAATTCCTTTTCCTTTCCCTCTACAGATGCCTTGTATCTTTTACACAAATACTCTGGTGTCCTACATGTTTTAGACCAGTGACCTTTCTTTCTGCGTCTATAACAAAGATCATCATTATTTCTAGAGGGACCTTCTTGGACCCACAAAACGCTAATTTTAATTAATCCTATAAAATCTTTTCCTAATTCTTCAATATGGGTGAAACTGATAAAGAACAAAATAACCACAAGTAGAGTGATGCAGAGAAGAAAGATTTTAGTCATTTTGAGAGTATGGGTAAATATTTTGAGAGTGGTGTGAAAAAATTATGAATGGGGTGAAGTATCTATAGAGTGAATTTTGTAAAAATGACCGTTACAGTTACCGTTAATTTCACTGTTCATAGTTGTTGATTTTACTGTTCATTACCGTTGAAATCACTGTTCACGACTGTTGAAATCACTGTTCACGACCGTTGATTTTACCATTCATTAACGCTGAAAAATGAGAAAAATATTTTAAGTGTTAAAAATCATCTAACGGTTAGGACACACAAGTAGTAGAGAAAATTATAAGCTAACATGTATGTGGTGAATGAATACATATGATAATCACATTAAATTTTATTTTATTTATTTTTAATAATATCTCATGAATCAATATTATAGATGGGGTTTTAGACCTCTATTAAATATAAAAGTTAGATGAGGTTTTAGACCTCCATGAAATATAAAAGTTATATGAGGTTTTAGACCTCCATTGAAATGTAAAAGTTAGATGGGGTTTTAGACCTCCATTAAGCATGAAAGTAAAATTAGATTAGATGAGGTTTTAGACCTCCATTAAGTATACAAGTTAGATGAGGTTTTAAACCTCCATTAAGAACAAAAGTTAGTATCACTAC
>Ga0315915_1003353_pt1 | contig 20348 bp, 8 predicted proteins | sample MpolbnodulesMG_FD_207738 | JGI IMG/M metagenome (GOLD analysis project Ga0315915, IMG submission 207738) | Medicago polymorpha root nodule microbial communities from Los Angeles, California, United States - branched nodules | ecosystem: Host-associated > Plants > Roots > Nodule | place: USA... | reverse complement strand
AATCCCCTTCACCAGAGCATTCTCTAGTTTACACTAACTTGAACAAATGACTTCCTACCTACAAAAGGAGGGGTTTGATCCTATTTATAATAAGATCAGATTGCAACAGAAATATCAAAACACACTAACCTTCAACTAAGTAACAAACAACCAGTTATACAACTAGAAGTTAAGTAACCATTTTCCCCTTTTTTCTATAATAAAATTGAAGTATTTTGTCCTTGGGATAAGAATTATTGTGGAACCTAACAAAATGTGACTTCAAGCACCTTAAGATAAAGTGCATTATAATTAAGATAGAATACATGTAACTATAGAAATATTAAAAAAAGAAAGAAGCATTTTGTATTATGAGGTTGTTAGACACTTCATTTGGATGTGAGCATGAGCATACATCTGGTATGGAAACAAATTCATCAGAAGAACGAGCCTGGCGGCAGAAATAATTAGATGAGTCTCTAGTAATTTGTTTATTATTTGGCTTTCTAATTTTATTTGGTTGGTCACTGCATAGTCAACTGCGGATAGCAGAGCATAACGCAACGGCAGTCCCCCCAACACGTTTTGGCAATATAGCGGGCAGCAAAAGGCCGCTGCGTTGAAGTATAGAGAAACAATACTATAAATTTATCCATAGAAGGGACATACCTCAAAAATAAAAGAATAAAAAAAAGATATAGTCATAACTAATAACCAAAGTTCATTGTTGCCGATATTAAAAAATAATAGTAGTATAAAGCAGTTAAATTTTAGCCTCCAATGCTGAAAATAACTCATCTAAGCATTTAAAATAAATAACAATTATTCCTTAAATGGAATCACTAATCTCCAAGCTCTTCATTATCATGTTCACTCACTTCACTACTAGACCGCATTTGTTCTGCATCCTCCTCCTCTTCTGCCTATATGTTTGTGTCTATAGTGGTAGCTTGGTTCCTCGTTCTTTTTTGCTGCCTAGTGGTTGTTGCAAGAGGAGGGTCTCCAGGAGGGGAGACAAAACCGTTCAGGGTTCAGGAAGTGAAATGAAGCCATTTCGGAGGAGAAGAAATGAGAAGACAGGTGAGCCATATTTCGTTGTCATTCAAAAGTTTAGGGGTGTGTGAAATGACCAAACTTCCAGAAAAAAAATGATGAAACAGATATAAGTTAAAAACATATTCAGATTTTTACAAGGGTTTGACTGTACAGGCCACTGTTAACGCTGTCTGGCTGTTACTGGAGGTGCTACAGCCGCTACTCAAAACCACAATGCAACGGTGTTTTGCGTAGTGCCTAGAGTCTGCTATGCCACTACATCCACTATTGATTACAGAGGGTAGTTAATAACAGATTACTTGTAAATCTTGTTAGTTATTCAGTTAGTAACTACTAACTTCATGTGAGGCAAGATTGTATCTGGCCGAGTATATAGTTGCTTACAAACCAGCTAACAACTATACAAGTTTCCTCCAGTCTAATCTGATATAGATTAGTTTTCGACTCGTCTTCCATCACATATCTATGAATATTATCCCTCCATTTCAAAAGATCAATTAACTATTATTTAAGGTAACTGCATATAGACTAAGAAAGCTTTTAATTACATTTTATTGAAACACTCAAAATAATATCACCAAATAACATTTATTAGAAATACTCCCTAGTTGCAGCATTAGTTGTATTTATCTTCAATCAATTTCAAGGATTGCAACGTAACCAGTACCCACAATTGCAATTAAAACATGGGTTAATACCGCTTTTGGTCCCTGTAATATTAGCGACTTCCGGTTTTAGTCCCTGTAAAAAAAATAATTTAGATTCTGTCCCTATAATTTTAGATTCTTCCACTTTTGGTCCCTTGTTTCACCACGTCAAAAGAATCTGCATACATGACACGTGAAATGAGGGACCAAAAGTGGAGGAATTTGAAATTACAGAGACCAAAAGTGGGAGGAATCTGAAATTACAGGGATGTAATTTATGCAGATTTAGCTGACGTGGTTAAATGAGGGACCAAAAGTGGAGGAATTTGAAATTACAGGGACCAAAAGTGGGAGGAATCTAAAATTACAGGGATGTAATTTATGCAGATTCTGCTGACGTGGTTAAATAAAGGACCTAAAGTGGAGGAATCTGAAATTACAAGGACAAAATCTAAAAATTTATTTTACAGGGACGGAATTCGTTAATATTTCAGGGACCAAAAGCAGTATTAACCCTTAAAACATTGTTTCAAAATGTCTGTCACATTAGAAAATCATTAAAGCACTGTATTTATTCCACCCAAGTTTTAACGTTAAAGACTATTTTGACTAACAATGCACAATAAGAGACTATTTTTGAATTTCGATACATCGAATGACTATTGTGACTGCTCGTTACACATTCAGGGACGAAAAAGATCATTTACCCAGATAATATTAACAGAGATAAAGGATTTTTCGAATCAATTGTAGTTAAACTCCAGCACTGACATTTTGGATTGAAGTGTCCAACACAGTGACACCGACACTTGTAATTACACACAATCACTTCTATCTTCTCAAATTATTGCCAATGTCCACGGGTCAGTGTCGGTGTCCGTGTTTATGCTTCAGAGGTTATACTTATCCAGATCCACTAGAAACAGATAAATTGACCAGATTTGAAGTTATGAGTAAGAAATAATACATACCTTTAGTATCTCTATTGAGTGAACCATCAAAGTAACCACAAGTCTCATTAAGTGTCTACAACCAAAAACAAAAGATAAAAACAACTTATTTAATTTAATTTCCAAACAAACATGTACTAAGAAAAAGATTATAGAAAAGTGACTCACCGCATTGGAAGTGATTCCCGGAACAGCGAACAAAGGTAAGAGAAGGAGAAAGAATTGCAGAAGCATGGGATTGATTTCCATAGCGAAAAGCTCAAAATATCGCGTGACGAGAAAGTGTGAGAAAAAAGAGACTGTGAGAATTTAATTGCTTCTTCATTTCTCAACTTATACGGTGGTGTGTTGCTGCAACTGAATTTATTGTTCAAATTGTACAACTCTATTATTGTCAACAAAAAATAAAAAAGGAAAATTGTACAAGAATCCTTGGTTTCAATTGTTTTTTTTTTAGTGTTTTTCAATTGTTATTGTTTATTAACTTTTTGGATGAGAAGAGGTAAAAGAGTCAACATGTAGAAATTCCAATTGGTCTAACATGTGGAAATTCCAAATATTTGTGTTCTCTATATGAAAATTGTTGTATACACGAGTAAAATACGGAAATACCTTTCGACAGTTAACTGTCGAATTTGATTGAAACCCGCTGTAGTTAACTACCGAGTTTTTCCTTAATTAAAGAAATACACCAAAGTTTTTCCTTAATTAAATTTAATTATTTAATAAAGAAATATTTGTAATTATTTGTTGATGTCTATCATTATTCATAGGTTTGACTAACCTATTATTACTTTATAATATTTAAGATATTATTCATCTCTAATTCAAATAATTATACCGGAAATTATGAATGGTACGACATATTTGTCGACGAAAATAAACGAATTAGCGGAAGCTGAATATTTTCATCCTATAAACATTTTCAACTTCTAGCAGCATAAGTTCAATCATGATTTGGGCACCTGTATACCAATCTTGTCACTAGCTCACACATTTTCTTCAATTAATTTTTCAAAATATATGTTTATATAACACAATGAAATTGCTTTCTGAAATCTTTTCTTCATAATATTGCCGACTCCACCGTTAGTTTACTGCCATGAGGCAAGAGCACTATTAAGAATAAATATTAAGAATATATATTGGTCAAAATTAAGAATATTTTTTTATTAGGGTGTTCTATTTTTATTTGTTTATATTAATCTACATTTTTATTCAGAAGAACCTCTTTAATAATTACAAATATTACTAGTTAGACAAACCTATGAATAATGATATACATCAATGAAATTAATTACAAATAATTACAAATATTTCCTTATTAAATAATTAAATTTAATTAAGGAAAAACTTATGTGTATTTCCTTATTTAATTTCAGGTTTTAAGTTCCTCGGCAGTTAACTGTCGAGGTTTTCCTCGGTGGTTAACTGCAGCCGATTTCAATCAAATTTGACAGTTAACTGCCAAGGGGTATTTCCGTATTTTACTCGTGTGTTTCAGCCAAACAATATGTGTATAAAGCAATTTTCTCTCTTTATTCTATCGGTGAAAAGTGAAAACTAATTAGTCGAGTCGAGTAGAGTTGAAACGAAGGACAAAGTTTTTCTCTTGATAGATTTAACTTTGTTGTATTCTATGGTAGGTATTTAGGAGGGCGTTTGGAGATCCTTTTTTAGTTCAAGCTAAAAAAACGTGGAGGATAGATTTAGAGGTGGTGGATGAAGTGGATGACGATTAATTAAAAAGAGATTTATAATAGAGTTAATGATTTGTTCCCGTGAGCATAACTCAGTTGGCAGCGACATGCATTATTATATCCAGGGGTCAGGGTTCGAACCCCAAACACTCCAATTATTCACTTTAAAAAATGTGAATTCTAGTCACTACGCTACTTATCAAAAAATTAGAGTTAATGATTTGAAAACACAAGAGAGGGGAAAAAGAAAATGGAAAAAACTTAAAAGCGGAAGATGTCTTTTTAAGTTGCTTAATCTACTTTTTATTGATGAAGAAGTCTTTTTATTAAAAAAAGAAGTTAATAAAGATGTTTTAATTAACAAAGTGATTAACATGAAAATTATTGCCGTCAATACATTTCTTAAAAATATAAATGATAAATAATGGATACATAATCAAAAATATTATCCAAACAATTATTAAACGAATCCACAACTCGTGTGAAGTTTAGCTCCAAATCAAAATTCTCTAGTAAGGAGTTAACAACTATCTTAACAAACTCTTTTGTCAAAAAAAAAACTATGTTACCAAACTCATGTCTAATACAAATTCATAGACTATGTTGACATGGTCCTAAGCTTTGTAGGACCACAACTTCACTTTCTCTAAAAAATACTTAGATGGTCACAACCTTAAAGTAAAAGTATTTGAGCACACATACATGATTGATAAAATTTAAAACAAAAATAATTTAATTACATCACTTAATATCATTTCTCTTTTAAATTTTATTATTCAACTTGTGTCTAAATAAATTTTATTTGAAGCTGTGCATATGCAAGAGTTAAAATCTTCCTCGTATAACGCTCTTTATAAATCCATTCAGGACTAATCTTTCCAACAAAACCTTTGATCGTGCATGTTTCCCTTCGTCTCTAAGGTCACACACTAACCATAAACTTCAATTTAGAAGTCAAGGAGTGTGTCTACTTTTCTTCTCCTCGACAAAAAGACGATAAATGTCTTGGTGCTGATGGAAGACTATACATCTCAAAATATGTTATTTTAATGAAATTTGTTTTTCCAATATTAAATTGTTTTTTGAAGTGCAAAAACGCAGGAGTGGAGGTTTAGTTTGTATTAGATTAAAAATCTTTTTTCAAAAAACAATTTTAAAATCTTTCTGCTTGAGAAATGCATTGAAATAATGTAGCTAAATACATAGTAAGTGCCAATTAATTAGTGTTAAATAATAGTAAAAAAAAAACTAGCAAAAATAATTGCATAAAAAAATAAACTAGCAAAAAAATTATTGCATACATATTTAGTTAGATTATATATTTGATTTACTTGACACTTGCAACATTTAACGTCTTCATTGTTGGGTATTGTTAAGAGTCTCACATCAGATATGAGAGAGTTTGACAATGTGTTTATAAGTAGGGGCAATCATCACCTCACAAACCGGTTTTGTGGAGTTGTGTTTGGCCCAACCAAGATTTCTAAGATGATGATTGCTTTTCTGACTTCAATAACTTCCTAATAACACATGGAAAATACCAAATTGCCTTCAGCGGTAGTTAACTACCGTTGGCATATCCGGCCGTAGTTAACTACAGTTGCGTTCTGGAATCATAAGAACACATAAACTTCAGTTTCCAGTTACAGTAGCACATACAAAACAACTTCAATCCACAATCATCAAGACCTCATTTGCACGACAATCATCCAATTTGCTTCAAGTAAATCACAAGTAAGTTATATTCTTCCTATTTACATGCAATGTAGATTGGTTAGGGTATTATTTTCTATAATTTTAGCAAAATGTTAGTGTTTAAGTTAGGTTTAAAAATTGCAAATTATGATAGAATTTGATGTTATAATGGATTGTTGTTGCTGGAATACTTGTTTAGAGTAAGTATATGTACAAATTAGTTGTTTAGAAGTTCAAATAACACTAACTATGCTAGTAATTTGGAATGCACTTAAGGTGTTTGATGAAATGCTTAAGTGAGATATATTCTTGTTTTTTTGCGTTATTTTTTTGCAAACATGTTAAATCATGTAATGTATATATGTTATGATGTTTCTAAGTTTGTTTTTTTCTTCTTTTTTTGGCAAGTTTGATGAATGACATAATGTGATATGTTACATAAAGTTTGATGAATATATATTTGTTATATTAAGTTTGATGAATGCCTAAGTTGGTTTTGTGATATGTTACTTGCATTTTGGTGTGAGGTGTGAGAGAGCATGACACCATGAGCCTGGCTACATGGCTTGGTATGTGAAAGTCTCTCACCCTAAGATTATCCCACCTGATGACGGATCTCCTCCCAGGCCGGCCAACCAGGAGCAGCTTTTAGAGGAGGAGCAAGCCAAAGAGATGTCAGACACATTGACGATCATCAGGGAGATGGTTCATATATCGGATGGAATGTTGGCCATGAGCGACCAATTGAGTAGAGAGGAGTTACTGCATGTCTTGACCCAGATTAGCAGTATTGATCGCCCTACACTTATGTATCAGATTGCCAAGCAGCGTAGGGGGCACATGCATCGTAGGCAGAAAGGTTGATTATTATTAGACTATTTTATGTACATTTTGACTATGGTGATGTATTATTATGATATTTTCGAACCTATTTTATTTCTATGACATTTTAGTATTTATATAATTTCTTGCGTTTTAAATTTATCATGTTAAAATTGTTTTTAAGTTTTATTTGTTATTGAATCAATGCAATGAATGTGAATTTGGATGAAAATGATTGAACAAATGTGTAGAAATTGGTATATACAAACATGTCCAAAATGGGGGGAAAAGGGGGAAAGTCACACTGCCAGTTTTCAACCAAAGGAACACAGCGGTAGTTACCTACTGCTGGCCTTAGCGGTAGTCAACTACTTCTGTATATGCCAACGATAGTTAACTACCGCTGGGGATATTTCAGTAACTTTCATGTGTTATCAGGAAGTTATTGAAGTTAGAAAAGCAATTTTCTTCTAAGATGGTATCAAGTTTCCGCTATTGGACCACTCACAATTTATGTCCACGAACCAAGCCCAATAGTGTTGGTCGTGAGGGGGTGTGTTAAGAGTCCCACATCGGATATGAGAGGACATGACACTGTGTTTATAAGTGGGGGAAATCCTCACCTCACAATCCAGTTTTGTGAAGTTGTGTTAGGCCCAACCAAAATTTCTAAGAGGTATAAATCAGAAATTCAAAACTTTTAGAGAAATTGACAATCCATCTATCTCATTATGATGGCCAAACAAACAATTGAATGGGAAGCCACAATATGTTAATTACTTTAGGAGGTCAGATATCATTGTGGCTTTTGTAACACTTCTTCTAGGTGGTATGCAAGGTCGTTTCTGTATCTTGACATTATGATACAATAAGTCCTGGAAATTAAAGGGTGACATGGAAAGATACAAAAAGAAGATCCATATACCATGTCTTATGGTCATATTATATTCAATCAATTTCATTTCCTTAGATTATTAATGGTGTTATGTCTACGAGTTGTCAGTACCGCGTCCGATTTTCGTATGTGCTTCGATGACCCTTCATGTCAAGCATACATCTGTTCTGCCAAGAAGAATGACTGTCCACATCTTTTTCAATTCGTTCCCAACTCACCATAGGCCAAAGGGCGATAAGCTCCCACTCAGATGCACCCACCTACCTCCACCACAAGCCCATGAATCTCAGTAACCAACTTCTCATTCTAAATATGTCACTAAATCAGTATAGTATTTATAAATCGATTGTACTTGCAGAGAGTACAATCTATAAAACTAGGGTTTTATCTGTTAAGGTCGTGTCTTGAGAACTCTCCCAAGGTTAGTATTTATAGCCAGCCTTGGGCCTGCTTTTCCTGGTAATTCAGACGTTGTTGGGCCCCGATAATTCGGGTGTTGAGTCGGTTAGGGTTAGGATGCGTGTACAACTAGTCTCAAGCAGTTTCTAGAAGGTTTTGAGGCTGTTTCGATGGTAGGGGCGCTTAGGGACTTTTTGGCCTATATAAAGGGCAATTTATCCAGGTTTTCTATATAAGGGTGTCGTGTCCTTTATCAAGGTTTTCCCGGTCCACAAGCCCCCTAAGCACGAGTCTTGGGACAAGGCGAAGTGGTTTCATGTTTAACGTATTGAACGCATAAGGCTTTCCTGTTATATGAAGGGCGTTTTGGCCTTTAGGAAGGGCGCTATCTCCCTTGTCCGGGCTTTCCCGGTCCACAAGCCCCCCAAGCACGAGTCTTGGGAAAAGGCGAAGTGATTTAATTATGAAGTCGATATATCACTGCCTCCCAAGCACGAGTCTTGGGGACAAGGCGAAGTGGTTTAGTTATAATGTTGCTCTTTCGATATTGGAGTATAGGCAATAGCTGCATTTTATATATCCTTCGGCGAGTTCATCGGTGTATGTCGTGGGAGAACCTTCTTAGGCGCTTTCAATTTTTTGTAATGTGGAAATGTGGTGGGCTTCTTGAGATGCTACCGTACTCTATGATGTTTCGCCCTTTGAATATTTTATTCTTATAATTTTATGTCTCTGGGCTTTTCTCATATTTGTTTGCGTTTAATTTGGTCTTTTTGTCAGTTGCTTTATTATTTTAGGCTTCCCTTGTTTGTAGCTCGTGGCGTCTAATGATTTTCTTGTCGTAGGATGTTAAGTGGAACCCTTAACGTTATTATTTATTTTGTTCCATTTTGTTGAACTTGAGATGTTGCCTATGGCATTTAAGCGTTGATTCGACGATGATATGTCACCGCCAGAACCCATTGAGGTTTGGCGGGTTCGTAAGAGGCCCCTTCGAGGGTTGATTTTAGATTCCAGAGCCCCCTCTGAGGGTTGGTTTAGGTTCGTCAGGGCATCCTAATGCTGGCCTTAGCCGGTTAGACTCGTTCAAGATTGTTTAAGATGGCGATTTGGTGGACGAGTCATGAATTCCTCTTTTCTATTTGTAGCTTTTAATTTATAAGCTTTCACAATATAATGTTGCCATGACTTTTGCAACGTCTTCATTTTAGTATGATGTTTGTAATGACTTTGGGACGGGATCACCTTTTTTCTAAGTTATGTCTTTGTTGTGTTGAATCTGAGTATGGATGTTTGCTTTTTGTTTTGTGTCTGGCGTTGCTCTTTCTAAATAGACGTTGTGACTTTATTGTTGTTCCTTTCGCTCTCCTTACCCCGCTAGGATAAGGCGGCTTCCCCTATGAGGAAGGCGTTTACGACATTCCCTTCTTGTTCTCCTTACCCCTCTAGGATAAGGCGGTCACGACTTCCCCTATGGGGAGGGCATTTGCGACATTTTCTTCTTTAACTCTCCTTACCCCACTAGGATAAGGCGGGTTCCCCTGTGGGGAAGACGTTTACGACATTTTTCTTCATTTAGCTCTCCTTACCCCGCTAGGATAAGGCGGCTTCCCCGTGGAGAAGACGTTTACGAGATGCTCTTCTTTCTGATAGATTTTTTTGTAGACGGCGTTTCAACTTTAAAGTTTCATTTGTTAATGGCGGGACCGTTGTTTCCCTATGCATTTTTCACAATTTGATTCTAGTGTGATGTTTGGTGAGTTCTCTCTTTTTGTTAATCTCGCCCTTGGCGGGATTGTTTGCATCCCAAGCTTGATTTATCTGAAATATAACAGTACTTCTACACTTCCAAAGTAATCAGTGTCATAAAGAAAGGAGTTTTAGTTGTATTTAATCAGATTTTAGTTTGACCCTAGCTACCATTCGTTCTTCTATTAATTTGCTCAAATCTTTCTACTTCTCTTCTTACTCTTGTCTGCTGCATTCTTCTATGTTATACACCTACTCTGAACTTAGAACTAGCTCATCCGCCATATTATTTTCTATTCCTCTACCCGCTCCTATTAAATTTCGACTAACTCGTCTGCTTCATTCATCTACGTTATACCCTTTCTCTTTCTATAGACTTGGAGATAACTCGTCTGTTTATCTTATTAGCTCATACCACTAAGGAGGTTGTTCTACGAATATGGATTATTCAAATTATTCTAGACAGACTTACTAAAATAATTTGAATAATCCATAATAATTTGAGCTAATAATTTGAATAATCCATATGTTGCAAATTATTAGAACCCCAACGTGATAACTATTCAAACAATGGGGAGTAGAGGATCCAAGTTCAGGAGTGCTATGGCTTGGCTTTAGCTCACATAATTTGCAACATTGTGGCCAAAACTTTCCAACGTGACTCAAACAATGGGGACTTAAACAAATGTAAGGAAACCAAAACATAGACAGACTAGCAAATCAAAACCAACTCTAATGTTTAAATTAAAACTTAAATGAAAATCTTTTTGAATCCACATGATTCAAAATTGGGTGAAACTACTACAGCTTAAGTCAGCATCAGTTTTTCATCATCTTTATAGAAGAACTAGACTTCGAATTCATTTAGTGATTAAATTCTGCTAATCTACTAATAAGAAATTGAAATACTTTCTGAAACACAAAGTTCTTCATCAATACCATCCAAAATTTGCTACTTAAAAAGTTAAAATATCAAAAGATAGTCATAAACCCAACAAAATCAGTATACGTACCATATTCTTAAAACAAAATCTGCACAAACCTTATATGTAACAGAAACGCAATTTCCTTGCATACAGGTGGATTGATACTTGTTAATTTGCAAAACTAGAACACGGTACAAGGATGCATCTCATGTATACAGCGAACGACTCTTGCTCACAGGAAACATATACCACGGAAATCATAACAAATTAAATTGTTTGTTGCAGAATTAATTTATTGATATTAATAAAAACAAAAGAAGGTCATGTTTACCGTCGAAATCATCATCATCGAGTTTTCCGACGAAGGCGGATTTACTGCTGAGTCTTGAAACAGAGATCGTAACGTTAGCAGGAACGTCCTAGGGGCTTTGAGGAAGCCTGGAGCTTCGGCAAGGGAGACGCCGGAGGATGTTGGGGCGAAATCGATGAGCACCTTGCTGGACCTGACAAGGAGGATGGAAGCGTTGAAGGCCATTTGTTTGGAACCCTTTCCGTATTTCCCGGAGGCATCCGTGAAGAGGAGCAGCCAGGTAAATCACGGCGAGGCCGTGAAGAGGTGGATAGGGTTGAGAAGGTGTGGCCCAGGTCAGTTTTACTGGGCCCCACGGTGGGTGCCAAATGTACTTGCAAAGAGTACAATCTATAAAGCTAGGGTATTATCTGTTTAGGTCGTGTCTTGAAAACTCTCCCAAGGTTAGTATTTATAGCCAGCTTTGGGCCTGCTTTTCCCGGTAATTCAGGCGTTGTTGGGCCCCGATAATTCAGGCACTGAGTCGGTTAGGGTTAGGCTCAACCATCAAATTCCAACCACAATTGCAGCCTTGCAGGCTGTTTCAAGATTAACATCTGTGGCACCCATCTTCTCACCACCTTGCAGGCTGTCATCTTACAGTTATTGATATAAAATCGTCCAACAGCCTGTGAGGTGAGTTCCTCAGTGGTCACAAAGAATCTACATAGATAATAGGAACAGTATACATACACTACTTATATATGAGCCCCTCAAGTAGAACCAGTTTGTCATGCAATTCATACATTCCAAGCTTAAAACACAAAAAAGCTGAAGAAAAATAAGTGCAGACATCAAAGTTAGTTGCTGAGAACCCTGTACTTGTACATGCACCTTGACCTATACTTTACGCTCTCTACCATGGCTTCACTACTGGGTAAAATAGAGTTTAACTGGGTGAAAACAGTTGATAGCTGGAGCAATTTAAATCAACGGAAAAATTCGTGGAAATGTCAAAGAAAGATTATCCAACAATAATATTGGCATATAATTAAATGTGTAACATATGCAACTGCAAATGGTCATGCAAAATGTGTGATTGAATTACCTAGCAAAGAGGTAGAGACTTCCACTGGTGCTTACACGAGTATGAGTACAGTTGCAAAACAACACAAATATTTTGTGGTAAATTTCTACGAACACTTTCGAAGAAGTACAAAAGAAGCATCAAGTGGGTTGTAAATATCTTATACAAAATGAGTACTAAAACTGAAGAAAATGTAGCTCCAAAAAGACTTTTCCCATTTCTTCCTTCCTGCTATCATGCATCGACCATCAATAATGCTAGATGTGCTTGAAGTTGAGGTTGTGGTCCTATGATTCAAGACAGACCTATCTTGCACATGAGTGAGACAGATTAAAATACAAAATGTAGAACAAATATAAAGAAAAATCAATACATAATTCTCAAAAGTGCAGCTACATTCCGTCGTGAAAAGAACAATAGAGAAATTAGCTTCAACCTTGATGAATATAAGCCAATACCACAAGTGACACGACGATTATGATATTAAAATTTAGATTCTACCACAATATCATTATCAAGTACAAAAATAAAATATTCATTGTTTTCAAAATTAATATAGAACCTTGGTTCTCCATGTGGGAGTATAGCCTCTTCCGCTAGACCTAAACCTTCTTTGTTAACAGTTGGTTCTCATTCCAAATCTTTGTTCACCCACAAGTAACAAAAGAGGTGGGTTCACAAACAACACTAAGCCATTTTGATTGTGCATAAAATACATTACAAATAATAAAGTTTTGAAGAAAATGAAATTAATATCAGTTATGTATAGATCAATAATAGATAATAAATTTGTCCGAGTTAAATATATTTGTAACCAAACCATTGACATGTTTCTGGCTTTAACATTTCACTCTACTACTTTTTAAGACTTTTTTTCCTGCAACTCAATTTTAAATAATGTATTATCCTCCAAAATTGAGAACAACTTCATACTTTAGTTTTTGTATACAAGGTTCATTGAATTTCCTTTTGGGAGGATTATCTTCAAATTATAATAATATATAAAAACAACCCAAAACAAACTCATTCAGTTCAGAGATCATATAGCACTTAAAAATTAATTAGAACAATTAAATCATTGAAGAAAAACTTACTTTCAAAAGGTTGAAACCAAGCTTTCAACATTTTAAGTGTTTTGCATCCGTTTGTTACAGTTTTTTAAAGAAATCAGAATCTAAAAACAATTAAGAGCAGCTTCTCAAAAAATAGATTTTTTTTAGAGGAGAGAGAAAATATGATTTAAAAGATTGAACTAATTTTGTAACAAAAAAATCTCATTTATATAGTTGTATCCGAACAAAAGATTGAACTAAGTTTTTTTTATCCGACTAAAAGTTAAAAATTATAAACGGTGTTTTTTATAAAATTTTGATTATAAAATTATAAATATAAATAACAAATAATTGTTATTTTCATGTTATAACAAATCAAGCTAACATTGTTTATCCATTTCAATGACACCAATAGTGTAACAAACAGATATGAATATACACATTTGGGATTTCTGTCTCAGTCTTCAAGTCTCTGTACGGTCTTTAAAACAAAAGGGTAAGGTTAGAATTTTAATGAGAAATTATTTTCGGCAATACAATCTTGGGCTAATATTAGACTTTTTTTTTTGTCAAGAGTTTAGTGGCTAGATTCACACACATAATGTGTGGAGAAGTGGGGAATCTAAAGTTTGAACTCCGACCCATACACAAATTATCCCTGATAACTATCAATTTAACTACACTTACGGGGACAAACATTTTGAGTTTAACCCCTGTGAAAATATTTCTTTAATTTTAAATTTTAATCGTTGTAAACATCTGATTTTTTGTTTGTTTTGTTTTTTATTCTTGTTGTTTTGTTTTAGTCGTTGTAAAATTCACGTATATTTGATTCGGTCTTTGTAATATGCAGATTATTATATTTTAGTCTTTTAAAGTAAAGATTAAAATGATTATTCTAAAGACCAATTTAATATTAAATGATTTGCCTAAAACTAAAACACAAAGTTTATATATTTGCAAGGCCTAAAACTAAAAAATATTTTGACATGGACTAAAACTAAAATGTCAGATATTTGCCTAGACTATTTGTATAATTAAGACAAAATATTATGGGTTCATTATATTTTTTATCCCTTTAAATATTTTAAAGTTTTATTTTAATTGCCTAAAAATTTTCTTCGATTTATCGTCCTTAGCAATTTTCTACCATTATATTTAGGTTCTATTTTAAGTCAACAAATCTGTATAATTCAAAATTTTAGTTTTCTTTTTGGATTAAATATGTTTTTGATCCCTATAAATATACTAACTTTTTGTTTTAGTCTCTCTAAAATTTTCATTCAACTTGTAGTCCCTATAAAATTTTAAATCACTACTTTTGGTCCCTATTTTCAAGTTAATTTTTGTATTTTTTTAATGAAATGTATAGAATATTGTAAAAAAAATTCCAAAAAGAAATTAGAATATTTTAACAAAACACAAATTAAATTTGAATTTTAACCGTCAGAAATATAAAAATTCATATTAAATTCATGTTTAGCTAAAAAATTCTAATTTTTTTGGAGAGATTTATAATATTATGAATTTTTCTGCAAATTTTTATTCAAAAATATGAATTATAGATATAAGTTTACTTTAAAGGAGGGACCAAAAGTAAAGATGAAATTTTTTTTAAAGACTAAAAGTTGAAGAAATTTTTTAGAGGGACTAAAACGAAAAAATTTGTAGTGTAAGTTTAGGATGATTGTTTTAATATTATTGATCTATAAGTGATGAAAATTAAATGGCCAAAATGGAAGATGACAAAAAGAATGTTCATTAACTACTTTTTGTCATGGATTTCTATTTGAGTGATGGAAGATCGAAGACGTATTTGGTACATGTCTGCACCACCAACATGATATCAACATATGTAATTATATTCAATCAATATCATTTCCTTAGATTATTAACAGTGTGGTGTCTACGTGCCATTGTTAGTACCGTGTCCGATTTTCGTGTTTGTGCTTCGATGACCCTCATTTCCCTCCATGTGTAGCATATATCTGTTCTAACAAGCAGGACTTTGTCCATGTGTACATGTGGGATTAATTTTGAATTTGCTAGTAAAAGATGAGTTGAGGTTGAGTTCATTATTACATTAGCATTAGCATTAATTTGCCTAAAGTACAATATCAAGACAAACATGCTTTCGTGATTGAACAAGGGTAAAAATACTGGGATAAGAGGATCCACACTCTCAAACTGCTTTACAGTTTTTCCTGCACTTATTTTGCTCATTTTCTGATCATTGAGCTCTTCCTTGATCCTCCTCACAACTTTTTCAATTTGCTCCCGACTCACCACCTTGTGTCGTGGACCATAGGGTGATAAGCTCCACTCACATGCACCCACCTCCACCCCAAGCCTATGAACCTCAGTAACCAACCTCTCATTCAACAAATTTGGGTACAGCACTTATAGATCAATAGTATTAAAACAATCATCCTAAACTTACACTTCAAATTTTCAACTATAATATCAGTACAGTACTTATAGTATAGATAGATAATATTAAAACAATCATCCTAAACTTACACTACAAATTTTCAATCAACTATAATATCAGTGCTGTTGTAAAAATATGTAAAGAAAAATTACACTAGAGACCACTTTCTCTCTCTTTTTTATTGATTATTTATATCAACATTGAACTGGTGACTCACATTCATTTTCAATTTATAGATTTCCTTACAGGACTATGAAATGATCTACTACAAAAAATGTTTTAACATTCAGCTAACCTTGAGTTAATAACAATGAAACCAAAATCTTAAATAAAAACTGAAAAAGTTCGTTCATTTAGTTTTGATGTTATTTTGATAGATTAACAATTATAACTATTATTTTGACGCAACTTAGCTGTTACTTTGATGGATTGACGAGGTAATCTAACTTTTGGAATAGTCAAGTAAGATTTTGGTACTTGATTGAAACTGAGGTTTAGTCCAAAGTTGTTGACATTTTCATAACTCGGTCTTTGGCCAAAATGTATAGACAAAAGAATACAGTTCAGTTAGCAAATCAGGAATGACTTACATAATACATTGTTCAGTAAATGGGTTTAATATGGAACACCAAACCTAAAATACAACTCACAAATATTGTGTATGAAAATATATATAGATATAACAAATTAAATAAAGTGTGTAATATTGATCAGTGACATACCCGGGCATGGTGATCATGAGCACTCTCACCAATTGCAGGGTGTTTCAAGATCAACCTCTGCAGCACATCCTCTCACCACCATCCGTCTCTTGAAATTGAAACCCGCTTCGGCCACACAAAACTCTTCATCATCCACAGGAACAAGAAATCCTTTCAAGGTGACTCAGTTCCACTTCCTGCCTCCAAATACTACTCCTTTTTGAGATGACAGAGACTACTAAAGCAAATAGAAACCACCAAGTTGGCTTCCCTCGTGTTGAGCCAACTCAAACACTCATAATCATCATCATCATCATCATCATAATCAACACCATACATGATGAAAGTAATTGCATCTAGTAAAATGATTTTAATTGAGTGATTTTGTGACAGTAATCATATTCATACAACCTGTCACAATTAGACTACTGAGTTGAGTTCCTCAGTGAACACATGGAATCTACATAGATACTAGAAACAGTATACATAAACTATATATATTAGCCCCTCAAGTAGAACACAGAAAAATACTGAAGAAGAAAAAAAAGTGCAGATATCAAAGTTAGCTAGTGAGGACCCTGTACTTGTACATGCACCTTGACCCATACCTGCATGCTCTACCATGGCTTCACTATTGGATAAAAATAAAGTTCTCCAGTTGAAAATAGTTGATAGCAGGAGTAATTTAAATCCATGGGAAAATTCGCAGAAACGTCAAAGAAAGATCATCCAACCATGATATTGACATATAATTAAATGTGTATATTATGCAAATGCAAATGGTCGTGCAAAATGTGTCATTGAATCACTTAATGAGTTATAGACTTCCTTCCACTGGCGCTTACACAAATACGAGTACAGTTGCAAAACAACACATATATTATGGTAAACTTATACAAACACTTTCAATTCAAAGAAGTACAAAAGAAGCATATCAAGAGGGTTGTAAACATCTTATACAAAATGAGTACTAAAACTGAAGAAAATGTAGCTCCAATAAGACTCTTTTCCCCTTTCTTCCTACCATCCTGCATCGACCATCAATAACGCCAGATGTGCTTGAAGTTGAGGTTGCGGTCCTATAATTCAAGAAAGACCTATATTGTGAGAAAGATTAAAATACAAAATGTAGAACAAAACATGAAAAATGAATGCATAATTGTGGAAAGTGCAGTCATGTTCCTTTGTAAGAAAATATCATTATCATGTACCACAAATAAAATAATCATCCTTTTCAAAATTAGTTTGGATATACTTGGACCGGTATAACCAAAAGTAAACCCAAGAATAATATCAAATACACACACACACACACACAATTATTTGCATAAGTTTTTTCATTATTAAAAAATATGGTAATAGGATAACTCTTTTTTGTTTCCGATAGGTTCCCTCTACTGGAGGTAATCCTATTTGAGGTGCACCAGACACTAAAATGTGGATACCTTTTCAAGCTAAGATTTGAACCTTGGTTCTCCACGTTGTGTGAGTCTAGCCTCTTCCGCTAGACCCAAACCTTGTTGGTTAACTCAATTTATTATATTAGTACAGCACACTCATTATCTATAACAGTTTTTAAGTAAATGAAATTAATATCGATGTTTCCATTTTCTCATCTATGTATAGATCAATAATAGACAATAAATTTGTCCAAGTCTAAGGATATTTGTAACCAACCCATTGACATGATTCTCTCTTTAACATTCTACTTTCATACTTTTTAAAACTTTTTTCCCCTGCATTTCAATTTGAAATAATGTACTATTCTCCAAAACTGACAACAACTTCAAACTTTCATTTTTGCATACCAAATAAAGATCATGCAAGAGTCATTGAATTTCTTTTTGGGAGGATTATCTTCAAGTTATAATAATATATAAAAAGAACCAAAACCAAACTCTTTAAGTTCAGAGATCATAAAACACTTGAATAAATTAGAATAATTAAATCATTGAAGATAAACTTACTTTCAAGACGTTGAAATCAAGCTTTCAACATAATCCTTTGTATCAAACCACATTATTCGATTGTTAGTTGCAATTTGCCCAACTTTATTTTCTCTCCAATTATAGAGAATTGCATGTTGGCTGTGCCCCCAATAATCAATGTAGCCTTCTTGATTGCTTGCCATTATCAGTGTGTTGCTACTCTCAGAAACACACAATGGTAACAAGAACAATTGAGAACCATATGCAAGCCAATCACCAATGCCATGATCAATATGAAGATTTTGAAAACTAATTTTTAGGAATTGAGTCCAAGACTCTTGAACTCCAAATTCCATCATCTTCCATATAACAAAATGGGTTCCCCTGAAACGGTGAGAAAAACATAGACAATCCACCAACACAGTAACAGACGGTTCAACAGGTGGTACTTCAACAAAACCGCTAGGCGGCAGCAATTGCCGATATGTCTCCGTAGACAAATCAAGCGAGACTATCACAAATTGATCAATTGTAATATCATTCCATTCATACTCAGTCTTATCTCGAATAGCCAACCAGTTAATAGTTCCACTCACGTAAACACCGTGATCCACGTATGGATGACAATGATGACGTCTAAAATGAAGGGAAAACGGAACAATAGGAAAACTTTGAATATCCCTCCAAACATTATCACTCAAACTGAAAACTTTCACAGTGTTAGCAGAGAAGTCCACCACCTTATAAGTTTGGTTTGAAATATCATAGCCAAATGTTAACCTAGAATAGTTGGTTAAATAACCTAATTTATCAGATAATGTATTCGTGGCTGGGTTCCAGATACGAAACCAAGTGTTTTCAGGCGTAGTATCCCACGTATCTCCGCGCAAACAAATCAATCCATTGCAGGAACCAATGACGAGATCGCAATCCATATTACTCAAAAGGTAATAAGGATTATGGGGAATATCAAAATCCCTCAATCGATGGTAGTAAGGTTCGTGGTATCTGATAGCCAAAGGACTTTCAAGCAAACTACTTACAGAAATGGGTACAACACTCAAATCCATCTCGTCAGGATTGGCCCAGTCTGGTAACAGTAAGAAGTGGGTGTTCCGTGGCGATCGGTGAAGGTGCAATTTAGCGAAGGAAGGATGAGAAATTAGGGTTTTCAATGATTTGCAAACGCATTTCAGTTGCATTAGAGTTTTGACAGGAAGTCGTGAAAGGATTTCTGCGATGAGTTCATCAAGAAGGATTAACAGCGACGTTGGAACAACGCCGCTGTTTGAATGCGGAGACTTTGCAGGAGGGAAATTCATGAGAGGTATGAGTAGATTAGTGACGATGTTTATGTAAATTGAAATTGAAGTTAGACAGTAGAGCTGTCAAAACGGGCCGGGCCGTACGGGCGGGCCTGAAAGCCCGCAAAAAATAAAGGGCCTGGGCCGAAAAATTGTAGCCCGAATCATTTCAGGGCTTTTTAGCCCAGCCCGACAAAGCCCGAAACCCGGTAGGGCTAGCCCGTCTGGGCCGCGGGCAGCCCGAAAGCCCGCAAAAAAAATTGAAGTGTGTGATTTTTTTTTTACACTGGACTGGACTCTTGGATGTTGTGACTTTGTTGGGAGTGACTTTTTGGATCATTAAAACTTTTATGTTATTCCAGATAATTAGTATTTTGAATTTCTGGACAATTAGTATTTTGAATTTAGAATTTTAGGCATTCTGGATATTTGTTGACTTTTGTTCCATAATTGTTATTCTCTTGAATCAATCTTAATTTATATTTTGTTCACTATTTGTGTATATTTAAGTAATTTTGTTTCCTTAAAGAATGGGAAGGAAAAAAAACATATACGGGCCAGGGTTGGCCCATTAGTCCGGTATATTTATGTTGTTCTATATGTTCAGTACTTAAAAGAATGGAAAAGGAAAAAAAATACGGGCCAGGGCTGGCCCGTTAGCCCGGGAGCCCGTATAGGGCCGGGCTCGGGCCCTATTTTTCGAGCCCATATTTAAACCGGGCTTTTCAGCCCGGCCCT
>Ga0315915_1003350_pt1 | contig 20353 bp, 12 predicted proteins | sample MpolbnodulesMG_FD_207738 | JGI IMG/M metagenome (GOLD analysis project Ga0315915, IMG submission 207738) | Medicago polymorpha root nodule microbial communities from Los Angeles, California, United States - branched nodules | ecosystem: Host-associated > Plants > Roots > Nodule | place: USA... | reverse complement strand
ATCACTTCTACTACTTCTTTGTTGATGTCAACGACCTTATTATTATTATTATCTTATTTTAATTCAACTTATTATTGGTTGTTGATCCTTTTTTTTTAATGTTAATTCACCGGTTCATGTCGTGTTGTGGAAAATATATGAGTCAGTTTGAGATAAAATAAGCAGCTTAGATGTGTGTTTGTCATTGGTTGGTCTCTGAAATTGTAAAATCAAGTAGTTTCTTTTATTTAATTAAGTTTAAGGGTAAAACAGTAAAATAATTTTAAAATTCCTCCCCCTCCTCTTGTGAACCAAACACGTTTTTAATTAAAATATCTCCCCTCCCCTTCGTTAAAATCCCTCCCCTTCCCTCCCCTCTCCTCCCCTCATAATTCTCGAACCAAACGGACCCTAAGGGTGTTTTCAACAAGATTGATACCAGTATCTGGTCTGGTCCTTTTTATGGAGGAGGAAGACTTGTCATTGGGTTAATTGGGAGAATGTGACTTTGGCTAAGGATAAAGGCGAGACTTGCTAATATCATCTTGGGAAACATGTATGGGATATGTTGCAAAATCAGTACAAGCTTTGGGTCAATCTTATGTCCAACAAGTACATGTTCAATGCCTCTATATAGACGGTTTTCAATTTAATATTGATTTGATTAACTTTGTAGTTCACATCCATGACACACATTTGATGCGTAAGGTATTTTTACGATGAGCTTTGGCACTTTAGAAACAATGCAGTTTTTTATAACCCTAAATTTACCATTATGGAAGCTACTAAATAACATTTGTTGTCGGGTTGATCTTGTTCTTCATGCTCTTACCTAGCATTCCGTTCACCGCCCTCCTCGTAAGATTTCTTGGCCCCGTCATGTTAAGAGTGTTATCAACATTAATGTGGATAGTAATTCTTTTGATGATCTTGGGATTTTGATTTTATTATCAATTAATGTGGATATAAATAAGAACTTCAATAAAAGTTCCATAATTGTGATGAAGTTCTTATTTATATTGCAGATTTATTATCACTGAAATTGCTTAATTTTGCTTCAATAAAAGTTATATACAAAATTATAATAATGAAGGGAGGAAAGTTTGAACTCTAAAATGAAACAATTTTTAGTTAGATTTTGCTTGTTTTTCGACTAAACTCCGTATTATCAAGGTCTTTTTCCCTGAGAACTAGGGGTTAAGTAAAAAAAAATCATAGAAGGACTAAATGGCTAAAATTCAAAAGCAGGATTTGGGGGTAATGTATGGGGCTTGTAAGTTGAAACCATTTAGGAGAGTATGTCCTATAAGTACAAACCAATAACCAATCTATATATATATATATATAGCACAACAATATAAAAATATGTGAAATGCAGATTTTTACCATACTTCACCAATAGCAGTTACAATTAATTAAACTATATATATTGAATAAATTGTAGCTTCATAAAATGTCAATTAAAGAATTTACACCTTAGAAGATTTCTTTAAACCATAAATATCCTAGTAAGCCAACAAAAAGAAAAACAAGCTATCCATAACAAGAAGTTTTCAGAACCTTTGTTTGCAAAAACTATAAAAAAAAAACCAAACAAACAATGTACTATACAACAGAAGACATCAGCATTTGTTCATAGCCTACTAGAAAACCTGGAAGATATTAGTTTTTGATCATTGTGATTCATTTTTCTCTGGATTTTCCATCTGTGGAGGCAAGAGATTTAAGAAGCTCCCTCAAACAGGTTGATGAGAAGAAGCCTGAGCTGATTCATCCTCTGTATCATACAACAAAACCAATATATTAAAAAAAATGAAACTTACAATCAATCATATAAATGATTTTATAAATAGTTATGATTAAAGTCAAACAGTTTTAATGATCTAACGATTATGATTGATTGACATTGTAAAAAATCTTTATACTGACAATGTACTTCAATTGAATTCATATTTCTATTGGATTGAAGACAGGAAGTGAATAAAGAATAGGAAAACAGGAAGGATTTTCTTACCAAATAAGGACTTGATAGATGGCCTTTTAGGTTTTGTCTTCTGCTTCAGTTCAACTGATAAAGTAAACAAACCGAAATTACTTGTAAAGAACATTGCAATGATAAATGTATTATCAGACACATACTTAAAAAAAATGAAAAAGGTCATGCACGCAAAAATTAAAAAAAATCGCAGTATATTGAAATCAAAACTACTCTATGCATCAACATCCAAAAGTAGTTACCAAGGCTTGTTTCTCAAAGAAGCACTTGTGTACAATAATATTTCATATGAAACTTGTCAGGATGAACAACTTTTTGGAGAGAAATGCGTCCACAAATTTATTCAAGACGTGCTAAATTCAAAGTCTTACTAAAATGGACATTATCCGGCATTTACTTCAGGAAACTGTAAAATAAGAAGCAAGTCGAACGATTTTTCCTCATGGCAAATAAACATATCAGCTACGAATTGAACCAATGAGATGTTCTATGGGAAAATATTTATCCTCAATTAAACAATTTCGAATCAAATAGAGTTGATGGAAAAAAACAGAAAAGAAGAACTACAAGATGAAAGTGTTAAATCAATTATACAAACACACTTGCATAGAGAGAGAGGCATACATACACACATTTATATGAGAGCATGAGAGAGAGAGAGAGATAGAGAGAGAGAGAGAGTGAGAGAGAGAGAGAGAGATCAACATACCAAATCCAGGTATTGCATTTGCATCCACCATTTCATAATTCTTGTATGTGTAACCAACAAAGTTAATATCTTTAGATTGAAGCATCTACAGCAAATGAATGACACGACTTAGTATGAAATCTAGACTTCAACAGACAAACCATATAAACAATTAAAGTTTGTAAACACCGACGTAGATGATTTTCAAATCAAGAGGTGATGGTAATCAATGTCACTGTTAACAAAACTTCTGTTATATTCCCGTTTCATCCAAAGTAAATTCCATTACTGCTAAAATATAACAATGTATCTTTTCGACCCCGACATAGTCAAACACACTAATAAGCTTTACCATTCAAAGTAGGAATAAGATGATCCAAAATGGAATAAAATCCATAAACAATAAATATCCGGTGCTACAATTACAAGAGTCGGACTCATTGTCGGTGTATTATTGAAAGCCTTATCTTGCCAGAGAAATGCACTTGCAAGAGATTGATTTATATAATACAAATAGAAAATCTTAATTACGAGATTGAAAACCTTAAATAAATCAGAAAACTAATAGTCAGGTCTACATCAGTGGTATAAGCGAGCATTATAATTAGAGCACTCTTGTAGACCAAACTATATACAAAATTTTGAAAATCAAAAACAAACCTTTCTCCACGGCCCTGCCTTAGGCGATGGTTCAGTTTGCTGTTCCTCCTACACCGTATTAAATAGAGCATAATATTATTTCATGACAAAAATTTATAAACTTTCTATATCAATTAGCAAAAAAAAATAGATAAGATACCTCTTGAAATTTCTCGAAATTTTGAGTATCCAATTCATCATTGACCTTAGGAATAAAAGGAGCTCTCATTTGGTACAATTTCTCCCATTCAACTACTTTGAACCATGGGTGAGCCTGAAAAAAAATCTCCAACCGTGTTATAATGCAACAGTATTCACGGAGGTTAAAAGAAAACAAAACACAATACCTTTATTTCATCAGCTCCTTTAGCTCCAAGCCTCTGCTTCGCATTACATAGGAGACGACAAATAAGATCCTTTGCCTCTGGTGATAGTTTATCTTTTGGAAATTTTAAGTAAGTTTTCCAATGTGCTATCTGCAAATTGAAGGTGAAATAGAATAGTATCATTAGCAACATAGACCAAAATTGATGCAATATAAGGAAGCCATATAGGCAAGCAACATTTTCACGTTATTATTATTAATAGCGTTGAAAAAATATCTTATAATATATTGGTTTATCTCTTAGGATCAGTTTTCAATCTTAGTGTATCTTAAATCATCTCCTATGAATAACTGCCAGCCACCAAAGGAAACGGTGACACGCATGATGTGCATGTTGGGCAAATACGTCCACAAGTATAAACCAGAAATAGTAGAATATAATATGCTTATAATAGGAATTCTAAGACCTCAACATTCAAGAAAGAAAACACTACCATTCCAATAAATTTTGCATTCAATCGATTGACAAGTGACCAAAAGTCTGGACATTACCTTTCTACACGTTGTCCTTGGATCGTCTGCATGAAATGGCGGATACCCCACAAGCATTTCATACATTATGACTCCAAGAGACCACCTGGAAGCATTGAGATGAAATAAGAATATATTGAAGAAATGAGTACACAAATAAAAAAAAATCAAGCAGTAGAAAACATATACTATTATACCAATCACATTCCACACCATATCCTCTCTTCAGAATAACTTCTGGAGCAATATAATCGGGTGTTCCAACCGTAGAATAGGCCTGCAATATTACAAAGATAGAAAAGCTTAAAACGTCATTAGTGATAAATCTAAGTAGAGCAGCCATACAATCAAAAGAGAGAATAGACTCCAAAGGAGAAAATATATAAAGCAATAACCAAGTTGATGTAATGATGCTAGACTCTAAGTTGCTAACCAAATAAGGTAACAGATAACTTATTAAAGATGACGAAAGAACCAAAGTTCAAACATGACGAAAGAATAATGACTGAATTTTTATAATAATTGAAGAAAGGGTGTAAGCCGCTATGAATAAATAATCATGCTTATTTATGAATACGTTTTGTTAGTACTCATGTTTTGTGAGTCTCGCCGTTTTATAATAAAGTTCGCTATGTCAAAAAAAAAATTATGCTTATTTATGAATGTGTTTATTTGAGAGACTTACCAGCATTCTGCTGCGATTTTTCCGCCAATGCTCCAGTTGCTGCTGTTGTGATTGGTTAGGAGATAAACCAAGTTCAGCACTTTGAAGGACTCCACTTCTGTTAACTCCATCAGATAAGTCTTTTTCCTGAAGGTTCCTGCAGTCTAGCGGCTTACATAATCCAAAATCTGATAATTTCACATGACCATTGCTATCCAGAAGCAAGTTGTCGGGCTTGATATCTCTGTAAAATGCAATTAAAAATCAGAATATCAAATATTTCTTGATTAACATGAATACCTCTGAATGATCAGTATTCAAGATCCATGTCGTAAAGTTAAGTACACTACAGTCTTGTCAATTGTGGATCGGTGAAAATAACGGTTTGTCAAAACTCTGTTAAGCTACAATCTTATACTAAATAGGATTTCGCAAAACAATAGTGATTGCAGATTAAGCGCACCTATGAATATAATTATGTTTATGAATAGACTCTATGGCTAGCACAGTCTCCCCGATATAGAACTTAGCTTCATCTTCAGTCAGTACTTCTTTCCGCATCAGCAACGTCATCATATCTCCACCGGGTAGATACTCCATTATGAGATATAAATACTCGTCATCTTGAAAGGAACAATAAAGTCTTACAATGCAATTGCTATCAACTTCTGCAAGAAGGTTCCTTTCAGATTTGACATATTCAACCTAATTAAAAACATAAAAGCACCTGATAAGTAAAAGAAAATAATATTTACTCAATCACACACTGTAATAATTCCAATACCTGTCCTCTACGAAGCATCTCTGATTTCTTAAGCTTCTTCATGGCATATACCTGACCAGTTGTCTTCTCCCGACAGATTCTAACCTATCAAAAGATGAAATTGCAAATTCGTAACAGAATAATATGATAAAATATATTTATGAGAAACATTAAAATTTTCAAGTTACAGATATTGACAGTAAAATTGCTCCATAAAGTGGTAATGCAATAAAACCATGTTACTTGTATACCTCTCCAAATGCACCTTTCCCAATCATAGTCAGGGGCTCAAAGTCATCAGCATCCATCTTAAGTCTCTGACGGCGCATGATTTCTGTCTCCTTTTCCTCAAAATTCTTAAGCAAATTTTTCTTGTCTTCCTTGGATACTTCGGCATCGGCCAATTTGTTTTCTAGGATGTTACGTCTGCAAAGAAGAACTAATTAGAAATTATTACAGACTTAAAATAATTTCCATTTGCAGCCATTGTTTGCATATAATGCCACAGAAGAAACCATAAAGGAAATCATTGATTTCAATAACATTAGGTTGGAATGTAAATTTGTAATCATGACCCACTTATAAGTTACCTTTCTTTCCTCTCCTGCTGGTTCTGCTTCTGGTTCTTATAATAACTTTCTACGAAATGCTTCGCAGCTTCAACCTTCAGTTTTGTTTCATTTGAAGGTGGTTCTTCATTTACTACGTCCAGCGCCAAACACTGAACATCATTTGACGTGCTTGTAGCTTCCTTCTTTTTTAACCAACGCTTTCTAAACCAGCGCCTTGCAGTTTCCATTTTAAAGGTCTACTTCGCCAAACTCTACAGACAATAGATATCACCAAAATCATTTTATCATACATGAAATTTGATGTACTGTTGTTTCAGAGAAAAATAAATAGCAACTAATCAGAAAAATTTAAGCAACATACAAACAGTTATTAGCTGATCTGAAGCAAAACATCAACAAATTGATGACACGAATAAAAGAGCAAGGACACATTTGTTAATTGTTTTCTACTGCAACAAGATTTCAAAAGCTTCAATTACAAGTTTCCACATTAACAAGGCTTAAAAAACAAGGTTGTTTTGAAAACAAAACAAACAAAAAAAACCATGGTTTTTGATGTGTCTGCAATCACATTGCAATTTAAAACCCTAGATTTTAGATTCAAAACAGATGAACCACTCATATGCAGTTCAGACAATTAAAAAAATGGAATTCAAAGCATCTAGATTTCCACCAAATCACACAAAATCTAAAACAACAGAATTAAAACCCTAAAAACCAACCTATATCCACCACACTGAAATTCAATACTTCATAGTGTGATTACTCTCAGCAATTATACCTCATTAAACAAAAACATCAAAATCCAAGTCAAAACTGATCAAGCAACAGTAACATAAAACTATAAATCAACTCTATATTTAAGAAAACAACGTACCCATGAAAATCTGAAATTAGTTTTGTTAATCATAAAAGCTGTCACCTCATCAATCTAAATCCCTCCCCTTCTTAATTGTTTTTCACACTGCTTTCTTTCTCTTCCTTATTTTTCTCAAGCTGTCTTTAATGTTTTTCCCTAATTCCTTTACATCTCCCTATTTTCTAAATTTATGTCTCTCTCTTTCTTTCTTTTACTTCCTCTCTCTTTTAATTTACACTCTTATAAAATGTAAGAAGTTGAGTTAAAAAAAACAATTGCCCATGTACTACAAATCGGTGCTCATCTTTTCTTTATTTGATTTTTTCATTCACTTTTACTCTCTTTTCTTTTACCCTTGTATGAAAAACAAACGGACAAATGCATGTCACTAATACATAAGAAACTGCAGCATAAAGATTTGTCATTGATAAATATTAAAACAATTATAGAATAATTTTTTGTCACTGATACACAAAATAAAGATAAATATTTGTCGCTATAAATATAAAAAAAAATATGGGACAAATATTTATCACTAACACAAAAAATACAATCTTAGATAGACTGCTTGGCTTTGTCCTAGTCAGCTCTTGAACGAGGCGAGTACTAAATGTATTTCATCACAATTTTTGGGTCTAGTACTTCTCGTACTTTTCCCATTTTATGAATGAAATTTCTTTGTTGCTCAAAAAAAAATGTTTGACTCGTAGGATAAATAGTTGTCATCGATAAATATAAAAAAATTATTGTTTGTCACCGATGAATAAAAAAATGAAATCAATATTTTTTATTGATAAATATAAAATAAACAAGTGAAAAATAACTTTCACCGATACTTAAAAAATACAGGATCAATATTTATCAGTGGTAATTATAATTTATTATAAAAATCTTACACAAGATAACAGCTTAAAAGAAAATTACTGATTTAATAAATTTTATATGAAAGTGTACAATGACTTCACTTATATTTTAATAACATTTTATTACAAATTTTGAAGAAAAAAAATATTATATATTTTCTACCTTAATATAATGTTGACCTAAATTATCAAGTAAAATTTGGTATATTCATGCGAATGTACAAGTCTTGTATTAGTCAGGTTGGGTAGCTCAACTGTTTTGAGATAAAGGTTGTGAGTTGAAGGTCCAGGATTCAAGTCCTGACGAAGAGAAAAAAACTAACATAACAATTAGCATACTAACATTTGTTATTAAAAAAATAAATATTGTGCTAGTTTAAATCAAATAAGCAAGGGTGTTGTATAAACCTTGAATTATGATAAATCTGAAAGTTTTGTTGAAACTCAAGGAGTATAATGATAACAATTAATATACTAATATTTATCATTAGAAAAACAAATATTGTGCTAGTTTAAATAAAATAAACAGAAGGGTGTTGTATAAACCTTGAATTATGATGAATCTGAACGTTCTGATGAAACTCAAGGAGTGTGATGGTGTTGTATGTTGTTGAAAGTAAAGTCTAATGAAGAAGGTTATGTATATTGTTGTGATCTGATGACTATGATAGATGTGATGAAAAATGTGAGATTATATACTATGGACAAACTTCATTTAAGACGCTGGTTTTGGTATTGGGTTTTGGTTTTTTTTTTTTTTAGGATGGTTTTGCTTTGAATAGTTTAAAGACAAATGTTAATTAATAAATAAAAATAATGATGTTATTAATAAAATGTTTTTTTACGCGGAGTCATCCTTTACATAATATTAGGATGATATTTTATGTTACCACTTTTTTTTTTTACAAAAATTTTATGTTACCACTTATCAATCCTCTAATAACGCATAATTATAAAATATATTTGGAATTTAGAATAGCCATATTTAATGTAAATTGAATTTTTGATAGATTATTCCTTTCAAAATAAAATTTGATAGACTATTTTATACTATATATAAAGAAAGTAGTTTGTTTTGGGCAGACTTGTCCTCAACTGCCTCGTAATTATAAAGACATGACAAATTCTTATTTATATCCATCAAGAAACTGTGGGTAAAATACTCGTATTGAGTTGGCTTCAATTTATTTTATAAAGGATTGAGTTGGCATCAATTAAAAATCATTTTTCAAAAGGACCAATGAAAATCATTTATTTGAATTATATGTTACAGATTAATGATTTTGCTGTCCTTGAAAAAAAATTAATGATTTCGTTTGGTGCCAACTCTACCCATATTTTTTTCACTGCAATAATCTCTTCGGTCCTTATTATAAGAAGAAAAACCAAAAAAACATCAAAACTAATGCAATCATTAATTGGTGTAACTTTTTTCATATTTTACAAATATACTCTCAAAAATTGTGAAACAATAAATACACCCACTAATATTAAAAGGACAAACATTAAATAAGGGGTATAAAAGTCTTTTAAACAATAAATATACTTTAAAAGTTGTGACATTTTCTTATAAATAGGACCAAAAAATATTTTGAAAATTTTCTTATATATAGGACCCGAGGGACCCGAGGGAGTATTATATATATCATTTTAACATTGATTCATTTTGACTGATAACTTTTATATTGATAGTGCATACTAATTGAATATTTTAGCATTTGTGAAATAAAATAGCATATCATATAAAATAAGGTTTGGTCAAAAAAAAAAAATAAGGTTAAATGCACTTTTGCCCTTTGTCATTGTGAAATTTCATATTTATCTTTTGTAATTCTTTTTTAAATTCTAATCTTGTAATTTAAATACATATATTTTTATCAGCAAAAGTATATTCATGTATAGGATAAAGTACAAGCGGTACTTTGCCAAATCCCAAAAATACACCAAAATATGCACTTGACGCCAAACTATTTACAACAACACTACTTTAGAATGCAATCAATAGGGTTGTGAAACCATTCCTAATACATACACGCATTCGAAGCACATTTAGCCAAAAAAAACTCTTCCAAGAGGCACATTTAATATCATCAACCATCTCTTCCCCCGAAAGTTCCTTATAAGAAAAGAGGGATGAGTTTCTTGCTCACCAAATTGCCCAAATGGTTGAATGTAATACCAATAGTAGTCCCTCCAAGCCTTTCCCCTTCCGAAATTGTCCCAATTTTTTTTCTTCTGGAAGTGCGAACACATCTCCGGGTATGGTCATAGACACACCAAACCACCCAAAAATGGAAAATCAAACCCCCTTGCAAAATTACAACGCATAAAGAGGCGATCCTCCTATTCAACCACTAAGGGACACCAAACACAACCTCCTAAATCATTACCCACAATGACTCCTATTCTACACAAATTAGAACGAGTTGGAATACAGCCCAACAACATTTGCAATGCAAACACAATTGTTTTAGGTGGAGCCAAACTCTCCCACAACAAGCGACATCTTTCTTGAACCAAAACTAAGGAGGGGAGTAACTTTTAAGCATACAACGAGTAACATGAGCTAACGGTGAAAAACCCACCATCCGAGTAATCCCACTTCCACGGATCACATCTAGGCCACAAACGTACACCTATTAGTAAATTGTTTAGATTTACAAGTAATTCCTCTTCCCAAACAAAGAAATGACGCCTCCACAAAAAATTCCACTTCCACTCACTTTCCTCCCATATCGGATACTAGGGAGTCTTATTGTAATGATATTGAGTACAACCTTGGAAATACCACCGAAGAGGTTCGCTTCCACGCCATGGAACATCCCAAAAAAGTATGGAGTCACCATTCCCAATCACCGTTTTACATCCTTGTTCAAATCAATCAACACCATTTATGGAACTCTTGCCTTCCCACAAAGATCTCTCCACCAACTTTATGAATTGTTGGCCCCAAGGTACTATGGATATCCACACTAGATCCTATTCGAGTACGATATCTAGACATTAGGACTTTCTTCAAAAGTGGTGGATCCCCGCCTTGAAGTAAACGCCATCTCCACTTAGTTATTAAAGAAATGTTCATTATTCAGAGATCTTTTACTCCTAAACCTCCATTCTCCTTTGGCCTACACACGTTGGACCATTTGACCCTACTAATTTTGTTGGATCACAACGAACCACCCCAAATGAGTATTATTTGTAATCATACAAGCGATTTACATACACAATTCGGAATATTTAGAAAAGTGAGGTAAAATAATGAAATTGATGCCAACACCGAATTAATTAAGACAAATTGGCCACCCATACTAACATATCTATTCCGCCAAGAGTGTAGTCTTCTATCCATAATTTGAACCACCGGTTGCCAATTAGAAGCCTTTCTAGGATTAGCACCCACGAGCAAGCCAAGATAAACAAACATAAGAGTTTCCTTCTTGCAATTAAGAAAAGATGTTGCAAGATAGATGAAATTTGGTTGGTATTTTCCCAATACAATCTACTCTTAAAAAAGTTGATCTTCAAACCCGAAGCCATTTCGAACCATCTAAGGATTGCTTTCAAATTTACACAAGAGCACTTGAAAGATATGATAAGAGTTTTTTTTCCAGATGAACTAGAGATCTTAAGTTTGTCTAACAAAAAGAAAAAATATATACCCTGAGTTTGAATTCAGTTTTGGAAATGCACAAGTGCTAAATCTCTTTACGTAGAGTTTGTCACACATTATAAAGTTTTGGAAGTTTTCAAAAGCTTCCATTTTTCCACACTAACAATGCTTTAAAAACAAGGATGTCTTTTGAAAAAAAAAAAGTTTTTGATGTTTCTGCAACTGCATTGCAATTTAAAACCTAGTAAAAAAAACTTATGAAATCAGATGAACCACACAGTATGCAGTACAAAACAGTTAAAAAAAATGCAATTCAAAACATCTAGATTTCTACCAAATCATAGAAAAACTAAAACAATGGAACTAAAACCAACCAATCCACCACACTGAAATACAATAATTTAAAGTGTGCATCAAAATAACTCTTCTTAGCCCCATTAAAAAAACATCAAAATCTAAGTCAAAACTGATCAAGCAACAGTAATAGAAAACTATAAATCCAACATCAAAATAATATTATATTGTTTGTGTCATTAAAAAATATAAGAATTTATATTATATTTCCCTAAAGTTATTCCCTAAAAATAGTCGACAAATTATTTATTTTTTATTAGGGGGACAAAATTGCAACATTTTGAAACATAAGAGTGGAAACTGCATTTAAGCCTAGTATAAATTATGATACACATTTAGTTGGTTTTTTTTTGTGGTGGCCGGGGTTTGAACCCCGAACCTTACATATTTTATGCATTGTCCATACCAACTGAGTTAAACTCACGAGGACCATTTAGTTGGTTTTATCATATCTCATGTAATATCAAATCCTCCTTTTCCTTAAAAAAAATGTAATATCAAATCCTTCTATTTCGTTTTATCTTTGTGAACCTTGACATTTATAATAAACCAAGCTAGTAGCCTTACTAGCCTTACTATTTCGTTTTATCTTTGTGAACCTTGACATTTATAATTCTCCATGGATTCCAAAATATTTGCCTTACTATCCTTTTTCCTCTTCATGCTTGTAGCACTGAAAATAAAGAAGATTCTCAAGAGAAAAGGCTCAGCTCCAAACCTACCCCAGGACCATGGAAGCTACCTATTATAGGACACATACTCCATCTAATTACCTCTACACCACATCGAAAATTAAGAGACTTGGCCAAAATACATGGACCCTTGATGCCACTACAACTAGGAGAGATCTTTGCCACTGTTGTTTCCTCACCAGATTATGCTAAGGAGGTACTTAAAACCCATGATGTCATATTTGCATCTAGGCCTAAAATTTTGGCCATCGAAATACTATGGATTCACAAATATTGGTTTTTCACCTTATGGAAACTAGCGTCCAGACGGGCACTCCCGTGCCCGTCTGTCCGCTTTTTCTATTGCGCTAACGCATATATTCTTCACATTGTTTCTTTGTATATAAAATAAATTAATATATAGTTTGTCATTCACAAATATAAGAACTAAAAACCTAATGAATAGAGATTTATTGATGCCCTTTTTATCCTCCCTTTTTTGTTTGTGTATTGCGATAACATATGTATACAATATATTTACTCTTCTATGTATAATTTAATTTCCACATAAATATGTATATTAGTTAAAATGTAATCAAATTTAACTAATATTAACTACTTCTATATACAATTAAACTTTGGTTGTCTACGTTATCTTTTGTTTCCGTCCTCTAACATTCATAAATTACAATATCTCTAAACTCCGTGTGTCTTAGGGGGGTGAATGTAATTTAACCTTTACTTAGAGAAGGAAGTGTTATTTACTCTAACTTTTAAAAAGAAGTACTTAAATAGTGTTCTAAAATTGAAGTACTTACTACATGTATAAATGCAACACAATTTCACTACCAAAAAAATATATATTCACTTCGAAAAAAAAAATGCAACACAATTTATAGGCCACAACATATTTTAACAACTTTACATTTTCAAAGATGGTTCAACGCAATTCAAGCATTCAAATTTTAATAATTCATCATACATGCATAAAAAATAAAATAAAAAACTTTCATCTTTCCATCTAATTTTCTTTTGAAATAATTCGCAGCACCACTGAGTAAGTTGCTTATTGTGTAGTCCTTCATCCAACCATAATCTCATCCACAATGGTGAATCCGAACTAATATGTTTTCATCATCCCACTTTTTTATGCAAATCTTTGCCAGAACCTCATTTTCTCTGGTTTTTATCTTTTCTGATTTTGAAGGTGCAGATTGCTTTTGCCTATACTAAAGTTAGTGATGCAATGAAGGTGGCATAGAAATAAATAAAACAATAAAGAGATCACAAACATTTTATTTCTAAAATACCTACACCTGGTAACGTACCATAAAGTAAAAGCACGATCCAAAATTTCTTATAGAATAGAACCACATAACTATAAGGGACAGTTTTTATTTCATTAATCCTGCCGGAAAAAAAACACAAAAACTTTATCAATTTTACTCTCCATAATGAATAGCTGCAAAATCCAGTATGAGAATAGACGGGCAATGACGACATGGATCCCTTGGTCAATTTGGCACTCCATGGTTTGTGTGAAATATAAGATATGTCCATTTGAGTTAGCAACAGGATCATAAGAAAGGATCAAGTATTCCATTGCAAAATTGAAACATGACGTACCAAAAAGTGTTGGAGAAGTTAGAAGCAAACAATGTCTTATAAATTGAAAAGAGAGATAATCGGGTTGTACCATCGCAATTTCACCACCACCATGGGTTTGTCGACCTCCCTGAGTTGGGGTTGGCCATTGGCCACCATGGTCTTCATGTTTATTTCTTGCCATCGTTATCCATGTCTCTGTCATCCTCTAGTGCCGCTTTAAAGTTGTCATTGTCGAAGAACCCAAGTCGTTCCCTAATCATCCTCCCTCGTTCACTTCTCAATTTTCATTTTTCTATCAATAGGATACATCTGTAACAGAAAAAATAAACATCACCAGCACAACCTCACTTAAAACCTCAGAAGGTATTTATTGGGACACTTTCTCTTATTATAAGAGTAGAATCACCACACGAAAAAAGACTATAAGAGAATCACATAGATAGATAGTAGAATCACCCTTAAAGTTACACAACAAAACCTATTAAAGAAAATCATTTTAATAGTAGAAACATTGAGTTCGTATAACCGCATATTCGTAGTGTTTTATAAACATATGCTCAATGTCTTTTACGCTTCATATTCACCAAAAATAATGTTGTGTTAAAAATCCCAAACATGATTGTCATTATAATAAGTGACTTATAATTCAAAGGGAAAATTGAAAAGAAATGATTACATTATAATTGAAATACCGGATTATATTTTAATGTTGACTTCGACTCCTCTTTCGACCAGTCCAGTGTACAACCTGTTAGATACAACACGCATAAGCAAAAATTAAATAGTTGAGAAACAATCAAAGTCTTCGAGGAGTGATGATAAAAGAAAGAAATAATTGAACGGAAAAAGAAAAAATACCTATTATCTACGTGTTTTGGTGTTTGTGTTTCATTGTTTGATACATTTTGCTCAATTGAATGACCATGTCATAAGTGGTAAATTTGATAAACTGCAGTTTTTTGTAGTTAACTGCTACATTACTGCATGGTAAACGTATACCATGCAATTTTCAAATTTCTGTAAAAGATTGAAACAAAATAGACCACACTAAAAACAGTCCATCGCCACTTGGAATTTAAAAAAGTGTGTGGTTTCCCTTTTATTGATGATGATCTTGTACTCCTCTTGGAATTTATGAAACTGAATTTTTTTCAAAACTAAACAAACATTTTTTATGTTGATGGAATACACATGTTTTTTCTAAAATAAAGAACCTCCAATTGTAACAAAGATTTTAACACCCATTCTCCTACACCTCCAAGTTTTCCCCATCTGCACCAATTTTCTTCTTCTCCCGAATTCTCTGAACATTGAATTAAAAAACCAAACTGGTACTTGGAATTTATTGATCTGTTAGAAAATTGACAGTGATAAATAAGACCTAAGAGTAAAAAGTATTTGTTTCTTAACACATAAAAAATAGTACTACGAAAGATAGAATAGGAGGAGAATGTAATAGGCTATCCCAAACCTGCGTTTTGCCTTTATATAGAAGATATAGAAGAAGATTGAGAATATATTAATGGGAGCTTATACGGTGCAGTCAGAAAACTGACTTTTTTGAAAAAGTTAATTTTGATCTTAAGGTTTGATTCATTGTTAAATTGTTGATTACTGATTAATGATCAATAGTAATTCATCTAGTAATGCTTGCAATATCTTGAACTTACAGGTACTATTTTATCGTTGGCATTTTTAACATGCAAAGATTTGATGATATTATGTGATAGTGTTAAGTGTTACACTTTGTGGGGTGTTACACTTAAAACAAGGTAGGATAAAATTAGATTAAGTGTAGTCTTGTTAACCTGATGAATTGATGATACTATGGGGACTGAACTTTTGATGCTACTGTACAAACAGTGGGGTGTTACTCACTACACTCTTTTGATGTTATAGTGTTAACTTCATCAGAAAAGTCATTTTCACGACTTCACCATAGAATTTTCCTATATTAATATCAACGGAAAGAGGTGTTAATGAAAAAAAAATGGTAGAACCAATGATTGTATTTCAGAGATGTATGTTAGCGAAATATAGTGGGAGAAGTTATTAGCAATTGTTTGTGGTGAGAAGTTAATGGGAAGTAAGTAACTGACATCAAAACTGATTGCTTGTTTGTGTGTGATGTGTGTAATTATCTGAAAAGGGCATTTTGGGATTTACAAAAAAAGGCTACACCAAAAGAAAAGGATTGTCTTTATTAATAGGTATAGATTATTGGAGACATTTACGAAAAATATACACAATGGAGCTTTTATCACAAAAACGTGTGAGTTCATTCCATCCAATAAGAGAAGAAATGTTTACCAATCTCATCAAAAGGATTGGTTCGAAGCAAGGGTCATCCATCAACCTCACTGAACTTGTAGTTTCATCAACATTTGATATCCTTTCGAGGGCTGCATTTGGAAACAAATGCAAAGACCAAGAAGAGTTCGCGTCTTTGGGGAAGGGAGAATCAATTGCAGGAGGTTTTGACATAGGTGAACTGTTTCCTTCATCTAAATGGCTTCAACTTGTTTCTGGTTTGAGGCCTAAACTTGAGAGGTTGCATAGACGTATTGATCGAATACTAGAAATCATCAGCATTGAACATAAAGAAGCAAATTAAATTCAAAAGCAAAAGAATGCCAAGAAGAAGCAGAAGAAGATTTGGTTGACGCTCTTCTAAAATTCCAACGTCGCAATGATAATGACGAAGATATACGCTTAACTGACAACAACATCAAGGCTGTACTCCTAGTAAGGATAATAAACCCCTTGATGTATAATTTAGATGAATGTTAGATACTTATTATTATTACTATTATTATCCACATTGAAGCATGTGTTTTCATGTCTCATTAGCCACTTGCATTTTACTTTTCAGGACATGTTTGGTGCTGGAGGAGATACATCGAGTACCACCATAGTTTGGGCAATGGCAGAGTTGGTAAGGGATCAAAGAGTGATGAAGAAAGCACAAGATGAGGTAAGAGAAATATTCAACACAAAAGGAATTGTTGGTGAGAACTATATTAATGAGCTCACTTATTTGAAGTCAGTTGTGAAAGAGACCTTAAGGTTACACCCTCCAGGTCCTCTTTTACTTCCAAGAGAATGTGAACAAGCATGTGAGATTGGTGGTTATCATATACCAATCAAAAGCAAGGTGATAGTCAAAGCATGGGCGATTGGAAGAGATCCAAAGTATTGGACTGAACCAGAGAGGTTTTATCCAGAGAGATTCATTGGTAGCTCTATTGACTACAAAGGGAATAATTTTGAGTACATTCCTTTTGGTTCTGGAAGAAGAATATGCCCAGGCATAGCATTTGGTTTCGTAAATGTTGAGTTGGCACTTGCATTGTTGTTGTATCACTTCGATTGGAGGCTTCCCGATGGAACGAAAGGTGAGGACTTAGACATGACCGAGCAATTTGGAGCGACCGTCAAAAGAAAAGATGACTTGTACTTGATACCTAATGCTCCTCTTCCTTCTATGGTAAGATAAACCATGCAAGCAAAAGAAAACTTTGTTGGATGTAGTAGAGCTAAGGACTTTCTAAATGTGAAAATGACTCAATTTATAGCTAGTTCAAAGAAAATGTGAACGTAGTTTAGAATTTGTGGTCTAAGAATAGAATTGGTGGTTTGAGTGAAAATCAAAATGTGGATGATCCAAGGTAAAAATCTATGTGGCATCCAAAATGATTGGAAATCAATTTTTGGTGGTTAACCATTAAGGCAAGAATGAAAAAGTTACTTTTATTAAAGCAATAGTATGAGTCCCTCTAGAAACATGTTATCCTAGCTAGGTTGGCACCACATGCCCTAAAATCAATTGCAACACATCTTGAGAATATTATTGAATAAATAAAGAAAATACAAAAAAAAAATGGCAGCGTAGCAAAACGAAACCCACCCAAAGAACCAACGAAATTAACAAAATCTAAAGCAAGAAATGTTCGTGCGATTACGAATGAAATCTCCCTTATCCCACACCTTAAAATTCTTAGCTCCGCCGCCGCATAGAGCTATTGGCAAAAGCAAAAGCAAAAGATAACCAAAATATTATTTCATTGTCAACATAAATCATTTTTCAAGAAAATAATTATTGAGAAAAGCCTACACATAAACATAAGTAGAACATCATAAATGACTTTTTAAAAAATCTAAAACAAACACTTTTTTTTTTTTTGCAAAAAGAGTGGAACAACATGGAGTTGTTACCACCCAAAATATATATAAAAACCAAAAGATACAAGGGAGATCTTCCACCTAAAATTATCAATATAATCACAGACCTTGGGGGGAAGCTGTTTAATGAGGACATCAGAAACTTGGTATGAATAAGCAAGGGGCTCTCCTCCACACCATTGGTCAGTCCAAAAGCCCACTTGTTGACCATTGCTTATAAGCCAATAAGAGTTATCTAGAATAGTTTGATATTCAGCTTTTAAACTACTCCAAATAGATGAAGACACGTGATTGGAAATACATCTGGATCCTCTCAAAACTCTACTTCTCAATAAGATGGCCCATTCTCCCTCTGATTGCATAGAATTCTGCTCTTTACTCAATACATTTTGCTCATTCCCAACTGAAAAGACCAAAATGCCCCTACGTGAGTTAACTCCCGCAGCATGAATTAACTCACGCTAGTGTAAATCTCTGCGTGAGTTAAGTCACTGATTTAACACTAGCGTGAGTTAACATGCGTAGGGGTATTTTGGTCAGTTCAGTTGAAAATGAGCAAAAACTTTTGGGTAAAGAGTAGAATTCGATTGCAGAAGCTCCCAACAGAACTTCAGGTCATGGTTGGATAAAACAAACACTTAATCTTGGACTAAAAGTCATGAAACTAAGGGGACACTAAGGTCTAGAGGCTATTGGAATACATTGTAATTCAGAAATAATATTATGAACTTTTCATTTTACAGAAATCTCATAAAGGAAAAATTGTGATGAGGTTCTTACTTATATTGCAGATTTATTATTGATGAAAATTGCTTAATTTTGCTTGACAAATTTATAGTTAAGGGAGAAAAGTTTGAACTCTGAATGGAATAATTCCTTAGTCGGATTTTACATACTTCTCAGTTGAACTCTAGATTATCAGGGTCTCTTTTCCTTGAGAACCAGATGATTAAGTAAATAGCGATATAAGGAAAAACGGCTAAAATTCAAAACCAGGATTTGAGGGGTAATGCACCAAAGGGGAAAACAGATAGGAGTAATGTACCAAAGGGTAAAACAGAGAGGAGACAGTATTGGCCTACAAACAAATAACCAACCTCTATATATACCAAAGGGGAAAGAATACTATGAAGTATGTGAATTGCAGAATTTTATCAGCACTTCACCAATAGCAGTTACAATAAATTCTAGGTGAATTAAAGAATATACACCTTAAATGATTTCTCTAAACAATAAATATCCCAGTAAGCCAACAAAAAAACCAGCTATCCAAAACCAGAAGTTTTCAGAACCTTGGTTTCCAAAAACTATAAAATCAAACTAACAGAATGTACCAAAAAGAAAACCAATCAGAAGTTATCAGCATTTGGTCATAGCCTACTTGAAAACCTGTAAGATATTAGTTTGAGATCATTGTGATTCATTTTTCTCTGGAGTTTCTATCTGTGGAGGCAAGAGATTTAAGAAACTCCCTCTAACAGGTTGATGAGAAGAAGCCTTAGCTGATTCATCCTCTGTATCATACAACAAAACCAATATCTTAAAAAACTTGGAACTTAACCGTATCAACGATATCATCAATATTAGAGTTTTATCTTGGTGCATTGCAGTGTCAATTGTCACTGTCCACAAATTACAGTCAATCATATAAATGATTTTAGAAATAGTTATGATTAAGTCAAACTTTTTTAAAGATCTATCGATTATGATTTATTGACGGTATAAAAAATAAAAAATCTTTACATAACATTGTGTATTAATTAAACCCATATTTTTATTGGATATAAAGACAGGTAGCTAATAAAGAATAGGGAAATAATAGGATATTCTTACCAAATAAGGACTTAATTGAAGGCCTTTTAGGTTTTGACTTCTTCTTCAATTCAGCTGATAAAGTAAACAAACCCATATTACTTGTGAAGAACATTGCAATGATAAATGTATTATCACATGTAACAGTATATAAAAATGAAAAAAGGAATGCATGCAAAAATTATAAAATTTCCTCTTTTGGCTTAGACAGGTTCACTAGCATAATCTTCAGAAAAA
>Ga0315915_1003349_pt1 | contig 20360 bp, 16 predicted proteins | sample MpolbnodulesMG_FD_207738 | JGI IMG/M metagenome (GOLD analysis project Ga0315915, IMG submission 207738) | Medicago polymorpha root nodule microbial communities from Los Angeles, California, United States - branched nodules | ecosystem: Host-associated > Plants > Roots > Nodule | place: USA... | reverse complement strand
ACGAAAAAAAAAATAAAATTGGTTTTTGTTTGGCCTATCAGGGGGTAAATCAAAACAAAAATATTTTACAGGGGGTAAATCAAAAAAAATTTTTACAGGGGGAAAACAAAAAATGGTTTATATTATAGAGGGTAAAGACCTATTAACCCATTATTTTTTTAGGAGGGCCCAACAAAAGTTTCATGCACAAAATGGTCATTTCCTCTTTCATGTATTGGAGAATGAAAAATAAAAATGGAGGGAAATTATTAAACAAACCCTAATAACCAGGTGAACTCAAATTCGTGGTCCATGTCTCCATGCAACTTCAACCAAATCAAATAGCAAAATAAAGAAACCATTTTTGTGCTTCTATTCCATGGCGAGGCTTCTTCGAAGTACTTTTTTCCTTAATCGCTCTTTCTTCCACCATCACCTTCCAACGGTAGTCCATTGCAGTTTTTTTTTTTTATTTTTAATTTGGTTACTTATTGTATGAACAATGAGTGATTCATTGACCCTTTTATTTGCAGCGCTTTTGCTCTAAAAATGGAGTTTTGGGCACATCTCAAGTTTTGACCTTTTCGACCAATAAAGGTTTTAATTTTTTTTCCCCCTTTAATTTTTTGCTTCACTTGTATGAACCCTAAAAGTTTAGAAACTCAATAATTGTATTGAAAATAAGTCTCTTGTGTTGCAGACAGGACACCGGACTTGGCACACACCGACATGGACAATAATTTGAGAAAATGATATAATTTTGAGTGTAATCATAGGTGTCGTGTTGGTGTCAGACACCGTCGCGTGTCGGACACTGGGACACCTCTAATTCGAGGAGTGTCCGTGCTTCATAGGTTGCTGAACTTGCTGTAATTTGAAATTATAATTATCATGAATAGGGTGTAGGCTTATATGCAACAACGACACCTCTAATTGAAGAGGTGTCCGGTGTCCTCCGTAGCACCGACACCTCTGATCGAAGTTGCGTCTGGTGTATGACACACATCTGTGTCTGACGCCAACACGACAGTGAGACATGTGATTACATCCAACGCCATCATTTTCTCAAATTACTATCGGTGTGGACATGTCCGTGTCTGGGTCGGTGCTTCATTGTCGGTGTCGATGTGTTAGTGGTGTGTCTGATGTCCTTGTCTGTGCAGTGCTTGATAGCCGGTGTCTGACACATGTTGATTGTCGGTGTCCGATACCAACACATGTAGTTACATTCAATCATTTCTATTTTCATAAATTGTTGCTAGTGTATGTGGTGTACTGGTGTGTGAGGTGTCTGCGTCTTGGTTTGTGATTCATAGGTTCACTTAATGGTCTAATGTCTCTAATGTAACACTGTGACATGAGTCGGTGATTCTTATTCATTTTGTTGCGTTTAATCTAGAATTTGGTAGATATTTGTTGATGTTTTAGTATTGTGTGAACCAAACTGGAATTGAAAAATTTGGACTTTTTGATTTTTCTAGTTTTGTTTTGCATATTATAGTCATGGTAGCACAAATATTGAATAATGTGTTTGTTCTATTTCCATTCGTTTTACTGATTTGAAGTTAATAACATGTTTTCATTTTCATGTGATATATGTAAGGTAAGAAGCGCTCTAAATCAGATGGAAGTGACTCGGGTGAAGAGAACATGTCTAAGAAAGATTTGGCCTTACAACAAGCCATGGATCAGATCACGTCTACATTTGGAAAGGGATCGATTATGTGGCTTGGTCGTACTGTCTCACCTAAAAATGTACCTGTGGTGTCAACTGGTTCTTTTGCTCTTGATATAGCGCTAGGAATATTTGGTCTTCCTAAGGTATATTCACATCTTTTACTTTCGTAGCACCTGAACCAACATCGGACCTTTTGTTTTTAAATATAAGTTGTTCTCACCGATGATTAAAGTTTTTATTTTTGGCTCAGTTTGTTAAGATTCTTCCCACACTTCTAATTTATCTAATCCATAAAAAAAGTGGTTATTACTGTTTTGGATGGCCATCACTTGTTAATCTTCTTGACTGAGTGTGTGGGTTTTGAATTTTGACAGTATACTCCGCAAATGTTTTGTCTGGTTATGAGATGGTACTTGCATTTTTGCTTTCAAGTATAATTTGATATATGCACTGAGCAAGAGTGAATAGAAGATGAATCGTTTGTTTCATTATGCAACATATATGCATTAATTATTATACGCAACTGATGTCTGTAGGGACGTGTTGTGGAAATATTCGGTCCAGAGGCTTCTGGGAAAACAACTCTTGCTTTGCATGTTATTGCAGAGGCGCAGAAGCAAGGAGGTATTCATTATATGCAATTTTTGAAGTGATAATTGTAATGTTTATACTTCTGGTTGTATTGGATTTGGCATTAGCATTTCAACTCTTGTCTTGTCTTGTCTATGGTGTATACGACCATAATAGTAGTGTAGTAATCATTGCTACGCAGCCAGTCACATTTGTTCTGCCAATGATTTGTGTTCAACGAGTTTAATAATGATGAAAAATAGGCATGTATATTTTTGTTAGTGTGGTTAACTTGTTAAGAATATCTATTAACCAGTAAGTTTGTACATGCAGGCTATTGTGCCTTTATTGATGCTGAGCATGCACTTGACAAGACACTTGCAGAATCTATTGGCGTAAATACCGAGAACTTGCTTCTCTCACAGCCAGATTGTGGTGAACAGGCACTTAGCCTCGTGGATACCTTAATTCGGAGTGGTTCGATTGATGTAATTGTTGTCGACAGCGTAAGTGTGAGACACTCATTTTTTTTATTTTTTTTATTTTATCTTTTAACAATAATCCTTTTGTGTGTGAGAGCGCATGGATCATGAAATAATTCTGTTGTTACTTTTGTGCCTTGAATGATGTATTTAATAACTTCTCAGGGTCCTGAAATATGTGATGTTGATTCAGTTCTGGAAGCAACACATTTCTTATCTCCCCCTTTTTCCTTGATGTGGGGTCTTGATTAAGTTATTGGTATCTTGTTTCTTGTAATTGAGTAAATGAATTTAACTTTTTGCCCTGTCTCCACTTATAGGTGGCTGCTCTTGTTCCTAAAGGTGAGCTTGATGGTGAGATGGGTGATGCTCACATGGCAATGCAAGCTAGGTTGATGAGCCAGGCTCTTCGGAAATTGTGCCACTCCTTGTCACTTTCACAGTGTATATTGATTTTTATAAACCAGGTATCAGCCACAGTTGCTGATTGCACTGTCATAGTATTTTCCTGTGGTTGAATTATGCATATAATTTTTTTTTTTTCTGTAGCAATTAGGATGCATAGCAAACATAACTTAGCACTAGCTTGTTTGTGTTGATACTAAAATTCAGTTCCCTCCAGCGTTGTTTCCTATTTAATGTTATTGCCTAGCTACATTTTGATCCTGTTTCTTTTTTATCTGTTTGACTCTGCATGTGTGCAAAGTTTAGTGAATATGTAAAATTTGATGACTAGAAATCAAAAGCTTAAGCTACCCAGCCTGTAGACATTTAGTGCTGCTTCTAGTAGCAGAATGATTATATGGATATTAAGGAACATGAAATTTCATTGCTGGTAGTTACCTAAATAAGAAGATGAAATTTATTGATGCATTTTATAGCTTTCCTGATCATCTAAATTGATTTTATGTGATACTACTACTCTATTCTTGTCATTTGGTGTTGCGGTTTTCGTTTGCTGGTTTATGAATTTTGTAGTGTTGTGGAGATTGACCTTACCCTGCTAGGCCTACATGATTGTAACTGGTAGAGATAGCTGTTTGATCCTAGGAATGTTTTTGACATGTATTTTTTTTATTACTTCTATTTAGATATTGTGTGTGAATATACATATCCTTCTATTTTTGGCATGATTAATTAATTTTAGAGGAGTGCTAGCAACACACTCTCTAATACACATCCCATCACACTTTCTATTGGTCCAAATTCAAACGGGTTCCACCAAATTATGTGGGTCCCAGGGCCGTTCCAATAAAATTGGAGGCCTGGCTCTAATATTAAAAATGGCCCCTAATAAAAATAATTAATGATAATTTAAACAATTGCAAATTAACAATAAGCATTATTTTGATTTTAATTTGTTTTGTTGAATTTTTGTTGTTAGAGAGATGTGTGGGCTCGGCCTAACTTGTCCATTTACTCTTTATTTTTGTCAAATAATAAGTGTTTGATTTAGACCTACATAACAAAAAAGAAAATATTATCCTACATCCCAACAATTATACTCATACACCTACAAATAATTGAGGCCCCCATAAATTGGAGGCTCGGCTCTGTAGAGCTCCTTGCGCATGCCAAGGAACGGCTCTGGTGGGTCCCATAGAAATTTGGCGGGACCCATATGAATTTTAACCAATAGAAGAGAGTATGTTGGAATGTGTGTGTTAGAGAGTGTGTTCTTAGCATTATTGTTAATTCTATTCCACATTATTTGAGGGGAAAACTTATCTTCTAATTGTGGGAACTATATTGTCTATGCTTCTCCAGGTAAGGTCGAAGATTTCTACTTTTGGCGGATTTGGTGGGCCTACTGAAGTTACTTGTGGTGGTAATGCTTTGAAATTCTATTCTTCTGTGAGGCTAAACATCAAAAGAGTAGGGTTTGTCAAGAAGGGTGAAGAGGTACAGTTCATCTTTCATTCCTCTTCTATTGCTTCTTGTTCTGGTATTTCCATGCCTGTTCAAATATAATGGTTTAAAAAGAGTTATGAATTGCTTACAATACCATTGCTATGGTGCTGTTCCATTGCATTCCTTGTCTGCATCTTTTCTGGCCAACCCCTTCATTTTCTGGCCGACCATCAAAAACTCAACATTTTCCTTCACACTTTATTTTGTTCCCATTGTCCTAATTTTCGTCTAATGTGTGTTCTGTTTTGTTATTCTAATCCGATCATCTTCTCTTCTTTCTTTAATAACTTCACTCCTATGCTCTTATTGCTCAGCGATGATGCCTTAGATTGATGGTGATTGTGTGGTTCAATTTTTGATTATTAATTATGAATGTCTTTAAATTTGGATATAGATTTTTCTTTTTAACCATGTATGCATAATATAAATTATTTCTCCTGTATCTATTTTTCTTTGGCAAATGTTAGTTTGTTAGTTGTAGAAGTTAGTTTTTTGTTGTGGTTGGGGGTTGAACCCACAACCTCCCTTATCTCTCCACTCCACTCCTTAACTCCCCCACCCCAACAACCTCAACCACCTTATAACTCCCATTGATCTTAGCAGCCATTCTGGTGTCCACTATTATGCTATAACATTTTTGTGGTAGGTTGCTACAATTTGGGATTCACACATAAGCTTTGTTGAAGTCATAGGGTTTCCAATAGGAGGGGTCAAGAAAGAATAAAGGGTTTGAATTATGATTATGGTTTGATATGATTTGATGTAAAAAGACTAAACACGGACTCTTGTCTATACCAATATAAGACACCAAAATCCCTCTATTATTTCTATGTATGTATGTACTCTCTCCGGACTTGGCTATAAGCAAAAAAGTGTCTATATCTGTTGAACTTAAATCAAATATAAACAAATGCCAACTAATCTATCCACATTTTATGTTATTATTCAAAAAGTACCCTTAATTTAAGTCTTGAATGTTGAGTATATGACCATTATATTCAGAGTAGGTTAGTAAATATATTTCTTTTTTACATGAAATAGATTTCCTTCCTTTTCTGGGCTAGCAGCAGTGCAAGAGGTTTGTTTCCCATTAACACCCAATTTTAATGCCAGAACTAATGCACATTCATCGAGATTAAAGGACGTATATATGCAACATTATCTCAAACAATCACTTGAAAATTGGCAAGTTTGTATCAATTTAAGGACTAGAGTGCAAGGACGTAGGGAGGGATTATTCTAGTGGAGCTTCTATTTCCTTTTCCAGTATAGCCGAATTCAATATCCATCAAGAAAGTCTCAAAACTGCATTTACACCGCACCCTTCCCTGATACTTTGGGATTTCAGCGTGCAACTACTGCTGGTATTGGATACTCCTAGTCATAATTTTAATGCAAAGAATTATGAGCATATCATGAGGTATCATTTCATTATTAATGCAAAGAATTATGAGCATATCATGAGGTATCATTTCATTAAACTGCTGCAATATTTGTAATGGTGCATTAATTCGTATGAGAAGATTCTGGAACAGACCCAGGCTACATCATCATAAATAGCCAGCACCTGAATGCTGTATCTCACAATCTAAACCCTCTCTAACATACACTTCTTGCATTTGCATTATATCACAAATTCCTTGCTTATCATCATGGTATTATCTGCAACTCTTGTTCACAACGCTTGCCACACAAACACTAACCAAACAAACACCAACCCTGATCTCTTAGATTTCTGCTTTATTGGTAGGCTTCTCATTAACAAGCCTATTTTCACTTCAATACTTTCAAAGACAGAATGACTTCTCTCTCGGCAACCTGAGTACAAGGTGGACATCTCCATGATGAACACCAATTGTTTCATGTTTGAATTTTTTCATCAAGGAGACATGGAGTGGATTTATCACAGTGGGTCATGGCTGTTCAATAATTTTCCTTTTGTATTGTGAAAGATTACCTTTGGCGAGGATCTCAGCACCATGCCGTTGGATACGACTGAAATGTGGGTTCAGGTGCACAACATACCTTTCGGTTTCATGACGGAATAGATGGGGATTTGGCTTGGAAACCATGTCAGTAGTCTTGTGAAATATGACTTCCAAAACAATTTTGGAACCTGGAGAAAGTATATGAGGCTCCGGGTGGCTATGAAAGTGCAAGAATCGTTGAAGCGTAGTTGAGAGGGTAGACGCTGTCACTGTTGCATTCTGATACGAAAAATTCGGTTACTTCTGCTATGTGTGTGGTATCCTGGGGCACACAGATGGGTATAGTCCAAAGAGATATGAAGCAGGCTTTAGTGGGGGGCCCACTGCTTATATCCTTCAACAAAGCCTGCTTCATATCTCTTTGGACAATACCCATCTGTGTGCCCCAGGATGCCACACACATAGCAGAAGTTACCGAGTTTTTCATATCGGAATGCAACAGTGACAGCATCAGCGTCTACCCTCTCGAACTCCCAACTACGCTTCAACGGTTCCTGCACTTTCATAGGCACCTGGGGCCTCATATACTTCAGGTTCTAAAATTGTTTTGGAAGTCATATTTCACAAGACTACCGACATGGTTTCCCAGCAAAATCCCCATCGATTCTGTCATGAAACCGAAAGGTAAGTTGTGCACCTAACCCACATTTCAGTCGTATCCAATAGCATAGTGGCTGGATCCTCGCCAAAGGTAACCTTCCACAAACCAAAGGAAAATTATCAAACAGCCATGGCCCACTTTGATAAATCCGATCCATATCTCCTCAATGGAAAAATTGAAACATGAAACGATTGGTGTCCATCATGGAGATTTCCACCTTGTGCTCAGGTAGTCATATAATGCAAGAAGAGTATATTGCACTAATGAATAGATAGTTTTAGGTTGTGAGATACATCGTTCAGGGGCTACCTATTTATAATGGATATAGCCTGGGTCTGTTTCAAAATTCTCATACGAATTAATGCACCATTCCAAATATGGCAGCAGTTTAATGAAATGATACCTCATGATATGCTCATAATTCTTTGCATTAAAGTTGTGACTAAGAGTGTCCGATACCAGCAGTAGTTGCACGGTGAAATCCTAAAGTATCAAGGAAGGGCACAGTGTTAATGCAGTTTTCAGACTTTCTTCCTGGATATTGATTTCGGCTATACTGGAAAAGAAAATAGAAGCTCCACCAGAATAATCTGGCACATCAAGCTGAACCAAGAGCCTATAAATTCCTTCCAAGCCGGCAAGTCATCATTCTCATAAGTATCTCTTGATTTATTGGCAATTATGTTCCTATCAACTAAGGAAAAGAAGTGCCACCTGACACACCATCCCTTCCTACCTCCTTGTACTCTAGTCCTTAAATTGATACAAACTTGACAATATTCAAGTGATTGCTTGAGATAATGTTGCATATATACGTCCTTTAATCTCAATGTAAGCGTATTAATTCTGGCATTAAAATTGGTGTTAATGGGAAACAGACCTCTTACGCTGCTACTCTCAGAACGAACTTCACGTCTGATTTAGTGAACTCTGATGGGAAGTTTATTCAGAAACAAGCCAGTGGTGTTGCTTATAGTATAGCTTGAGTAGCCTTTTGTTATACTAGTTTCCAGCTTTTTCTTGACATCTCTACTCTTATTATCAATGAACTGCGCTAAGCTTATTTCCGTAAAAAGAATAAAAATTAAATGCACTTGACTCTCATCCTTAAAACATATGAAAGTGGTAGTTTTGGTTATGAATGAATCCAGAGGGAGTAGTAATAAAGAAATATGGATTTTTTTTTTGAAAACTCGGTATCCAGACCACGGATTGACTAATCCGGGTGACCAATCCCACCGTAGAAATATGGAAATTAATCAGTCTAATCTTAAGAGATAGGTAGTCAAAGATATTCTATGATAGGAAACTAATCCTATGATATAGTTTAGATGCATCGAGATATTATTAAGCCTTATTATACAGGAGTAAGTGTGTCTTAGACAAATTTTTTTTTTTACGTGTCTTCGACAAATGAGTGACTGTCAAGCTTTTGAGATTAGTTGTCACTTTAGATAAATGGACTTGTCAAATTTTTGCATCGAGAACTCCTCAAATAAATTTTATTTAATATGCAGTTTTCATGATTTAGTAATAGTATGGTTAAGTGCTTTTCAAAACAAGTTATTTGAAGTTGCGTGCTTATTATTCAATTTTTTTAATTGTTCATAGTCAATGTAATTCCACCTTGAGCAGTTACTCTACAAAGTAGCTTTAGTGTCTCTGATGTGGTATGCTTTTCGTTGCAAGCCTCATTTTAGTGGTATAATAATTTGTATTGCAATGTGGACATAAAGAGACATCAGAATTCAGAATTTCAGACCAACCTTGTTAGTTTTGAGGAAGACCTTTGGTAAAACTGTAAAATGCAAAATGCATTGTATTGGGTTGGTTTATTTAAACTTATCTACTAACATGAACACTTCTGGTACTCTTTGGGAGATCTTATGTAAACAACTTGTGACATGTCAATAAGCTGTTTTCAGCTTTTTTCAACAAGCTTTCTAGGATAGCTTATGAACACAATTTATAACTTATACGAAAACAATATGAATTTATTTTATCTTTTGTTGTAAAAATAATTCATACATAAACGCTCATATGATTAACGCTTATGCTATAAGCGCATAACTAAGTTATTTATCCAAATTAGGGCCTAAGTACTTTAACTGTCTATGTGGTCCCAGCCTTTTGATTGATGGATCTCTTTAAGGGGGAGCCTTGGTGCAATGGTGAAGTTGTTGTCATGTGACTGAAAGGTCACGGGTTCAAGTCTTGGAAACAACCTCTTGTGTAAAAACAGGGTAAGGCTGAGTACAATACACCAAATGATGGGACCCCTTCCCGGACCTTGCGGATGTGGGAGCTTTGTGCGCCGGGCTTCCCTTTATTTGTTCATTGGATTCAAATTGATATAACGCTAACCCTCAAACTGGTCATCTTCCCTAGCTATATATCTTGGATAGGTCTCTTTTCACATTTGCTTGATCTTTTGTTTGTTATATATCTGTAAGTGCAAAATTTTGCATCTTTGGATCCTAAGATTGCTTGAATGCATTAAGGTCTAATTAATGGTATTTTACTCTGCAGACTGTAGGAAGTCAGGTTCTTGTCAAGGTTGTGAAGAACAAGCATGCCCCTCCATTTAAAACTGCACAGTTTGAGCTTGAGTTTGGCAAGGGCATATGCAGAGAAGCAGAGATTATAGAGCTGAGCATAAAACACAAATTCATAAAAAAGAGTGGTTCGTTTTACGAATATAATGGCAAGAATTGCCATGGCAAGGATGCACTAAAAAGTCACCTGATCAACAGTGATGGCTTACAAGAATTAACAACAAAGCTTAGGGAAAAGCTTCTCAATGCTGAGACGGAAACCGTTTCAGAATTGCAGGAGATGGTTGGAGATGCTACGGATGAAATATTATCACCTGATTCTACTGATGAAGAAACTGCTGTTGTTGCAGAAGCTTGAATTTACTCATAATCTTGAACAAGTTTTCTTCACACTATAAGACTAATCCTTAGTCGAAGTAACTATTATGAGTTGTGTTATATTTAGATTGAGGAATTGATCACAAGTTCACAACTGATGCGCTCAAAATGGAGGTGGCTTTAAAATGCAGCTTGTTTTGATTTTGGACTGACATTATTCCTTACAGCCACTTGGCACATTGCCTTTGTAAATTAGATTTTTTTTGTTGTTGGCAATTTTATGATGGCCATGAGTCATGTGGCATGTCAAAGTTTTGTGGATGAGGGATCAAGTTTTGTGACTATCTCTAGTTAGGAATCAAGTGTCAATGCTAGTCAAGATTTGTCAGTATGATAGTATTGGTGCATATATGTATCTCATTCTGGCAGATGTGGTGCTCTTGCGTCTAACTCCCTGTTTGGGAGTATCTGGATAATGATATTTCTGGTTTTTAGTTAAAAATGTGCATTGGTGGGTTGAAGAAAGTATTACTCTTAATCTTGATTGTCAACCAGTTTGAGACTTTGGTGTATTGCTTTGAAATTGGAGCTAAGGTTAATTTATAAACGACTTCCCTAAATTCACTGAGTCATCTTTTAATCAAGACAAAATCGTAAAGAGTTAGACGCCATCAAAACATCGGTGCACTAAATAAGGAGGCGTAAGCCACACACAAGGTCTAGCCTAGACTAGATCTTAAAGATTAATTGAACTACATTTGATGAATCATTTTTTGAAAAGTGATTTAAAAAATTTGAAATTTGTAAACAAAACCTTTTATTTTTGAACTTTTGATATAGGAAATAAGTTTGGAACTATTAGACCATGATCAAACTGAAAAGGTTTTCAATTTCTTTTTTTGCTTATACTACAATAAAAGAAAATTACAATATTTTTTTTCCAACCGTTTGATTACTTGTTGTTTTTACAAGAGCTATGTAGAAGAACTTATATATACATAGAAAAAGAGCTTGTCTTGTAATTTTAAATGTGAGATAAATTGTATTTAGATAAGTTAATTTTGAGTTTCAACACTCAATTTAAACTTTATGCAAGATTCATTTTCAAAGTATGCAACTTAATCTAATTTTTTTTTCTTCTGGTCAAGTAATCTAATGGTTAGAGCGCGCACATTTAAATGTGGAGAAGTGGAGTGTCCGGGGGGTTCGAACCCCGGCCCCTGCATATAAATATGCAATATCTCTACCAACTGAGCTAAGCTCACGGAAATAACTTAATCTTAGTTTATCTAATAAGAAAATGAGTATTAATTAAATGCTCTAGAAAACAGTGTTCTTAATTTTCCTCTTAAATGATACTTATGCAAGTATTTATTCAAAATGGTCCTGCATGGGTAAAATTGCTTAGATAATTTTATATGATGAACTTACTAGATAAGACATTTTTATGCAATATGTGATTTAAATATTCAAATACGAATAAAACCATTTTTCTGGTCAACAACGTTTAAAGGTGTCTTATAAACGAATTTATTTTCTAAGTTTTGTTGAATTAGTTTTCTTTAAATATTTTAACAAAAACAGTTAGACACGAATTTATTTTCTAAGTTTTGTTGAATTAGTTTTCTTTAAATATTTTAACAAAAACAGTTAGACATTTTAGAAAATGAAATAATTATGATTCTGCACAACAAAATAAAAAACATGTATAAACACCGCAATGGCGAAGAGATAATAAATTAACGCATATAAAAATATTAACAATTTTTTTTGAAGGAATAAAAATATTGACTTTGTTACAGTATTGCTGATATAAAGCATACAATGAAACAATCATGCAATTTTTAGTTATAAGTTTAGTAAATTGCCGGGTAGAAAACAACAATCTCTATTAAGAGGATAACTTGCTATTTTATTACTTGAAATAATTCGATGTTTGTCAAATTTATCACAAGTTTTTGACGCTGTTGTCAGAGATTATTGATCTTTTTGGGAGCTTTTGAGAGTATAGAAGGAGGGAGATTCACTAAGAATAAACTTCAAATGTCTAAATAAGTTTTGAATTTAAAAAAATTGTAATTGAGTTTTGTAATTTTTTTTATATAAAATTGAAAAACTTAAATTAATTTTTAATTTATTTTTTGAATGGCTAAAGATTAATTTTTAATTTAATGGCTTAATTATAAATTATTGACAAATTTTAAAATTGAATTATAAACTTTTTTGTTTCGAAAGAATTATAAACTTTTTTTTATATATAATAAATTATTCAATTTTTTATAATTAGATGAAATTATAAGTGAAACGTGTAATTTTAATATAAAATTTTAAATGTATCATTAAAAAAAAGCATGGAACGTCTAAGAAATTATAAGTGAAGTGTAATTTTAATATAAAATGTATCATATTAAAAAAAGCAAAAAGCATGAATCAATGATGAAATTTAATTTTGCAATTTAATTTTCAGATCATTACATGCCTATTTTGATGCACATTTCTTTTGATATATATACCTACACTTTTATGTTAATCTTGTCGATGTGGGACTTGTCTTTGACACAATTTGAAAGACAAGGTCAAACTAATCAAGTAAAAGTAAAATTATATAAAAAAAGACTTTTCCATGTTCATAATAAAAAAACTCACTGATAAAACATTTTCAATCTCCATGAACGAGTTAAATTTAAGTGTGAAGAACATAGAAGAAGATGAGAAAGGAAGATGAGTTAAATGGTTCAGATGGAATAAGAGAGTGAACTCAGATGGAACAACATAAATGCACATGATAAAACTCCAAATAACAATTCATTATAACTATCTAGCAATTAGCATGAAGATCATTTATGTGCATAATTCTATATGCTCTTTCAACATTGGTTAATTCTATATGCTTTTTAATTGCATTTTCCACGTCCAGTTTTTCACATTGGTTAATTCTATATGCTGTTGTTTTAGAAGCTTGAATTTACACATAATCTTAAAGAAGTTTTCTTCACACTATGAGACTAATCCTCAATTTTAGTATTGCTTTGAAATTGAAGCTAAAGTTAATTTATAAACTACTTCCCTCAATTCACCTAGACATCATTTAATCAACACATAATCATAAAGACTTAAACGCCTTTTAATCAAGACAATATCATAAAGACTCACACAAGATCCAAAACGGACAATAACTTGAAAATGTGGTGTAGCAAATTTGAGTTTGGAATATCAGAATATCGTTGTACTATGTAAGGAGGCCAACGCCACACACAAGGTCTTAGCCTAGGCTATATCTTGAAGATTAATTGTGCTACATTGGATGGATCATTTTTTTAAAAGTGATTTAAGAAATTTGAAATTTGTAGACAAACCTTTTTGTTTTGAATTTTTCATATAGGAAACAAGTTTGGAACTATTACACCATGATCAAACTGAAAAGGATTTCAATTTTTTTCCCGCTTATAGTAAAATAGAAGAAAATTACAATATTTTTTACCAACCGTTCGATTACTTATTTTTTTTGAAGAGCTATGTAGAAGAACTTATGTATACATAGAAAAAGAGCTTGTCTTATAATTTCAAATGCGAGATAAGTTGTATTTAGGTAAGTTACTTTTGAGTTTCAACACTCATTTAACATTTTATGCGAAATCCATTTTCAAAGTATGCAATTTAATCTGGTTTCATCTAATAAGAATAATAAGAAAGTGAGTGTAAAAATAAGTATTAGAAAACAAGTGTTTTTAATAATTTACCTCTTAAATGATACTTATGCAAATATTTATTCAAAATGGTTCTGCATAGATGAAATTGCTTAGATAATTTTGTATGATGAACTTACTGGAGAAGACATTTTTATGCGACATATGATTTACATATTCAAATGCCAATAAAACCTTTTTTTTTTTTTTTGTTGTGAAAAGTGGTTATAGGTATCTTAAAAACGAATGGTTAGTCCCCTTTAGTGTGAGTTGTTGGTGTTGGTTAAATTGAAACACTTTGAATGGTTAGTCCCAGAACGACTATGAATAAGTTTATTGTTGGATATATAAGAGATGTGACCCATATTCTTAATGTCTTATTGTTTAGAGCGGAGATGTGATGTCTCTCTCTCTCTTTTGTAGTCATAAAGCATTGACTCGTCATTGTTTCCGACGCTCTTAGAGGCTCTTTTCATTGAAATCAAACAATCTTGATTATAAGTTTAGTAAATTGCCTAGTAGAAAACGACAATATCTATTGAAACGATAGCTTACTACTTTATTTCTTGAAATAGGTTGGTGCATAATTATAAGTTTAATAAATTGTCTAGCAGAAAACGACAATCTCTATTGAGACGATAACTTACTACTTAATTATTTGAAACAATTTAGTTCACTTGTCAAATTTATCATCAAATTAATTTTCCACATTCATACCGGTGAACTTTTGAAACGTGTAATTTTAATATAAAATTTAAAATGTATCATTTAAAAAAAGACACTGAAAGTGTGGAGAGTTTGATTTTGCAATTTAATTCCCCAATAATTCCATGCCTATTTGTTCCACATTTCTTTAATGTATATAGCTACACTTTTATGTTAATCTTATCGATGTGAGACTTGTCTTTGACATGATTTGAAAGACGAGGTCAAACGAATCAAGTAAAAGTAAAATTAAATAAAAAAAAATTACTAAAAAGGATTTATAATTTCCATGATCATAATAAAAACTCACTGATAAAACATTTTCAATCTCCATGAGTTGAGCTATATTTAAGCGTGAAGAACATTGAAGAAGATGAAAAAGGAAGAGGAGTCAACGGTTCAGATGGAATAACAGAAATGCACATGATAAAACTCCAAATAACAATTCATTATATCTAGAAATTAGCATGAAGATCAGAACATGATAAAAATTAGCAAAGGGAAAATGAAATGCACATGAGCAGCAAGCTTTAATTAAATTTCAGAGTACATTGATCAGTATATTTCTATGAGAAATGCAAGCAACACACATTCTAACACACACTTATCAACACATTCTCTTTGATTGATTAATATTCACATGGGACCCACCAAATGTATATGAGACCCACATGATTTGGTAGGTCCCATGTGAATTTTAACTAATCAAATGGAGTGTGTTGAAAAGTATGTGTTAAAATGTGTGTTGTTAGCATTCCTCTATTTCTATATGCTTTTTAATTGCATTTTCCACATTCAGTTTTTCACATTGTTTGTAATATTGAGGCAAGTTACAGGGTTTTGGTTAACTGGCAATCTTAAGAATATAATGGCAAGAATTACCATGGCAATGATGCACTAAAAATTCACATGATCAACAGCGATGGCTTACAAGAATCAACAACATAGCTTAGGGAAAAGCTTCTCAATGCTGAAGAAGCTGAGTGGGAGGATAAAGCATTGACTCATTCTTGTTTTCAACGCTCTCACATACCCTTTTCATAGCATCAAACAATCTTGCAAACTCCCCCAATTTACAGTTTTTAATTAATAAATTGCCTAGCAGAAAATCACGTTCTCTATGGAGATGATAACTTGCTATTATATATGGCAAATTTTACCGGTACGCCACATCATCAAATTAATATTGAAACGAGTTGTTTTTTTAAGAAAAATATTTGTTTTCAATCATTAACAATTACAATAATTAGATCTTATTTACCAAAAGTGTCGATGAAATAAAATTTATTTTTTTTGAATTTTTGTTACATATAACAAAGAATATTGATTATTTTTTATGAGAAAATGTTAAAAATTTAATATGATTTTTATAAACAATAAAATGATGTTTTTTCCTTATAAAATGATGTTTTATAAAATATAAATATTAATAAATAACTCTTTATTTCATAAAATGATCGTTAAATTATAAATTTTTGAAGCAGAAGTACCGGTACACCTCAATTTGTGAGGTGTACTGTAGAAGTTCCCATTATATATACTTGCCAAATTTATCATCATAGTTTTTACGATGCCAAAGATTGTTGATTTTTTTAGGAAGTTTTTGAAAGTACAGGGAGAGGAGATTCACTAAGAATAAACTTCGAATGTCATTGAATTATAAAAAAATCTAATCGAGTTTTGTAATTTCTTTTTTACATAAAATTGAAAAATTCGATTTATTTTTAATTTATTTTTTGAATGGCAAAAGATCAATTTTGAATTTAAAGACTTCATTATATATTATTTACGTAAAATATAAAAGACATGAAAGACTTTGAGAATTAAGTTTTGTAACTTAATTTCCAAAATCTTTACACCATCATATTTGTTACACATTTCTTTTGTTATATATAACTACATTTTTTTGTTGATCTTATCCATGTGGGACTCGTCTTATTAAAAACTAAAATTTTCATCTTCATTCATGTAATAAGAAAAACGAGTGAAGTAAAAGTGAAATGAAATAAGAAAAAAGAAAAAGGATTTATAATTTCCATGTTCATTCGTGTAATAATCTATGTTAAAAACTCACTGATAAAACATTTTCAATCTTCATGAGTGAGCTAAATATAAGAGTGAAGAACATGGAAGAAGAAGATGAAAAAGGAAGAAGAGCCAACGGTTGTTATGATTGTCAATTAACGAAAACCCTGTAACTTGCCTCAATATTAAAAACAACAAGAGAAACTGAATGTGGCAAATGCAATTAAGCAAAACAACCATAATAAACACAAAAAAAAAAAAGACAAAGCAAAATCACCATAAGAAAACACACAAACAAAATTCAATATTGGTAGCTGAAATGTACATGATAGAACTCCAAATTGAGTGTTAGGAAAAGGGTGTTCTTAACTTTCCTTTTAATACTTATGCGAGTATTTATTCAAAATGTTAAGTCTTGCAGGAGTGAAATTGCTTAGATAATTTTGTATGAACTTACTAGAAAAGACATTTTTATGCAATATATGGTTTGAATAGTAGTCAAATACCAACAATAAATCTTTTTTTTTGTTGTCAAAAGTGTTAAAAAATATCTTTCATAAACGAATTTGTTTTCTTCTCTAGTTCCAATGTTTTGGTTTGAATGTCAAGTTTTAATATAAGGTCAGGCGTTACATGGGTGTGACTTTGGTATATATAGGGATGACTGATTTTGTTATCTCACATTTGTTCAGATATTAGGTAAGTCAATCTTCAAAGTTTTGCCTTAATTCTTTTAATTCTGTCTAGTCAAACTGATGTTATAATCAGTATTAGAAGACATATATTGTCTCTATCCCAAAAAAAACTGAATTGTCTTGACTCTTGTGATCATTAGAAGCAAAGAAACTTATATTCCCGACATTTTTTCTTTATTTTTCTGTTTTGTATTTTTTGTGATCAACTCCTCTTATGTATGCTTCAAATCTAAAGGAGTCATCATGCTAAGATAATTATGGAACTAAATATATACTTATACATATACTATTTGCTTAATATTCTTTCTCTACCTTCTTCCAAGCCAACAAAACTCGATGCATCTGTGCAATCAATTGCCACTAAAAACGTCCTTTGTGTACATGATAAACTTATATCATGTCATTAACTATAATATACTGAATACAATTAGTTTCATCAATAAAAAATCAAAATTAATAAAAATGTGGCTACCCTCACTAAAACGTGAATTATCTATTGATTCGACTTCTAATAAGTTTAACCTTAAAATTTTGAAAAAAAAGATGTCCATTCTCTTCAATTGCAACAAAGACGATGTGTGGATCTTCATCTTGTGGCTGATTTTATTATTTTGCGACTATTACTTTTGATGTTGAATTACCGACATCTATGATGGACATTGAAACTTTTGAGACATTTATAAGAACACTCTTTTCTTAATACTTTCACTAACATTCACTCTTTTATTGGATGAAACTCATGTTGGTCTCACCGCTTTATGTGGAATCTATTTTTAAAGTGAGAGACATATGTGGATTTCATCCAATCAAAGAATGAGATTTAGAGAAAGAGTTAAAAAGAGTATCCATAACACTCATAAACTTCTTTTGCAAAAGGTTAGCGTAAACTTTGGCTTGAGTTTGACTCTTCTTTTATTGCGAGACTTAAAAATATAGGTGGAGAATTAATTTAGATCATTGTAAGTAAACATAGTTTATAGTCTCTCATATCTATAAGAGAATGAAAGATAAACCAATTTCATTTTGTCTTTCTCTACTTATAATTAGCGGTCAACCTTTATGATATCATTTAATGTGAAACTCTTAATAGTTTAGAACTTCCTCTTCTTATAAACTCAAGTTCAACCTAACGTAATCTTACAAAATTGATTTGTATGGTTATAGCTTTCTCTACTTATAAATTCATGTTCAGCTTTTATCTCATTCTGTTGTGAAAGTGACTCAAAATTGGAGTTTCTGGAAATTGCCAAAATCAGGGCCCGAATTGGAAAAATCGGGGCCCGAATTGGAAAAATCAGGGCCCGATTTTGAGTGTTGTTTTAGCCTTTCCATTCGACAAAAATCGGTGGCCGAATGGAGGAAATCGGGGCCCGATTTTGCCAGCAGAAAATAAAACAAAAACCTATTTTTGGGCTGAGTTGTTCCAATTTTTTAGGGATACTTTTACTATAAATATAGACCTTGTATCAGAGTAAATCTGGAGAGGTAGTGAGTCTGAAACAAGGGTTTAGAAGTCAACAAGAAAACTAGGGTTTGTATAGAGTTTGCTCTTGGCAACAAACACTAGAGTTGAGATTGATTCACCTTAAGAGACACTATTAGGATTGTGTCTCTTGGTCACAGGAAGAGATTTGGACTTTGGGTAGAATTAGGTTTGAAGACTTATTCTCGTAACCCTTTGATATCTCTTTGTAAAGTTACTCATCATTATAGTGGAACAGAGGGCTGCTCTCTCCCCTAGACTAGGTAAGTATTAGACCAAACTAGGTAAACAAATTTTGTGTGTTCTCTCTTCGTTTCTCTCGCTGTTTTCTACTTTTGCTTGTGTTTATAACTGTCACCCACTTGTTTTGGTTGCTTGACTATTTTTGCTCCACACATCAAGTATTTTATTGGTGTGATTTTCCAACGAATTCATAACAATTGGCGCCCACCGTAGGACAAGGATCAAATCGATAATTAAGTATCATGAGTTCGAATTGAGATATTGAGAAGTTTTTCGAAGATAATGATTTTCAGTTATGGAAGGTAAAGATGGAAGCGATGTTAATACAACAAAAGTGTGCGAAAACTTTGAAGGGTGAATGTGCGTTACCGGTCACCATGTCACAAGCAGAGAAGACCCAGATGGTGGACAAGGCCAGAAGTGCCATTGTCTTGTGCCTCAGGGATAAAGTTTTAAGAGATGTAGCGAAGGAACCAACTGCGACATCGATGTGGTCACAGTTGGAGTCTTTGTATATGACAAAGTCTTTGGCTCATCGGCAATTCCTAAAGCAACAACTTTACTCATTCAAGATGGTGGAGTCAAAGGCCATCATGAAGCAACTTAAGGAGTTCAACAAAATCCTTGATGATTTGGAGAACATTGAGGATGCAGGTGGTTTGGTGGTGTGTTGTTGGGAGAACGAAGAAGGTGATGTTTCTCACCTTGGGGATGATACCTTGTAGATCAGTGTTCGTCTGGAGAGACGTTAAACACTCAACATCTATCTGGAGAAGCGATGATAAGAATACCCATGGTCAGTCTAAAGAGGTGGAGGTAAGAATACTTATGATCTACCTTTGAAGTTGAGGTAGAAAGATCATCATGAGGTGGAGTTGAACACGCCAGAAATGGTACAACTATGGAGGACCTTGGGTGCCATGCTCTAGTGGTGAGCAAGGGAATTCTTCATGAAGACGGAAGGCATTCCGGAGTTTGAAGAATGTATAGCATGGCTTGTGGGATTACCCTAAAAGACCAAGGGTGATTAGATGCAGGGAGATCTTCAAGGAAGCGAGAGATGTTTCGTGGTTGAAGAGGTTATGGTGTATACTTGTGGAACTACCTAAAATTCCTAGTGTAGTTGGATGCAAGGATCTTCAAGAAGGCGGAAGACATTCTGATGGTTGAAGAGGTTGAGTGGAAACTTGTGGAGCTACATGGAATAGTGGGAAGCAAGGGAAAAAGCAGCAAGGTGGTTGATGGTTAAATTGACATCATCACTAATTTAGAGTCAAGGCGGAGATTGTTGTGAAATTACTCAAAATTGGAGTTTCTGAAAACTGGCAAAATCAGGGTCCGAATTGAAAAAATGAGGGCCTGACCCGATTTTGAGTGTTGTTTCAGCATTTCCATTCGACAAAAATTGGTAGCCAAATGGAGGAAATCGGGTCCTGATTTT
>Ga0315915_1003343_pt1 | contig 20372 bp, 9 predicted proteins | sample MpolbnodulesMG_FD_207738 | JGI IMG/M metagenome (GOLD analysis project Ga0315915, IMG submission 207738) | Medicago polymorpha root nodule microbial communities from Los Angeles, California, United States - branched nodules | ecosystem: Host-associated > Plants > Roots > Nodule | place: USA... | reverse complement strand
TTAACTCTCAAACGTTTTACAATTCCGTAGTTTTATAGCTTACGAAACGAAACAATCTTGAAACCCTTAGCTCAGAACGATATCGATTGTTGAACGGCTTAGAATATCGCACCAGTCCCTGTGGAGACAATAACACAAAAATACTTACTTTTGATACTACATCAAACACACACCCTCACGACCAACACTATTGGGTTAGGTTCGTGGACATAAATGGTGTGGGCCGATAACGGAAATCTGATAGCAGGTGGACCAACGGATCTTAGAGTAGGCTCGAATACCATCTTTATAAAAAATTGTCAAGCATCTCCTATCCGATGTGGGACTCTTAACACACACTCTCACGACCAACACTATTGGGTTAGGTTCGTGGACATAAATGTTGTGGGCCGATGACGGAAACTTGATATCAGGTGGACCAACGGATCTTAGAGTAGGCTCTAATACCATCTTAAAAAAAAAAATGCCAAGTCATCTTCTATCCGATGTGGAACTCTTAACACACACTCTCACGGTCAACACTATTGGGTTAAGTTCGTGGGCATAAATGGTGGGTCGACCAATAAAGGAAACCGGATAGTAGGTGGTCCAACAGATACCATCTTAAAAATCGTGGTTGAGGCTAACACAACCTCACAAAACCGACTTATGATGTAAGGATTGTCCCCACTTATAAACACATTGTCAAACCATCTCTTATTCAATGTGGGACTCTTAACACCAACACATATCGAAGACATAAATCATACGAAGCTAATCTGAAAAAATAGGGTCATCTTACTTTGAATGTTTCTCTGTACCAGCTCAAGTTTAAGGTGCCCCTCATGCTCTAATTTTAGGGGCTAAAATGGGAAGGAAAAAAATTGGGTAGAAGCCGCCAAATTTCACATTTGATATTGGTGTACTAACAATGTATCATGTAGCTCCTTAACAAAAAAACGATGTAGCTATTGTATTGTTTTGACTTTAAGCATTGTTGTTATTGATTGGTCTTTTTCACGGTCATTTGTATCTTGAACTCTTGCTTTGTTGCTAGTCATTAGAATTTATAACTTCGTGGATAATGCTTTAGCAATATTTTATCAAAACAAATATCTGAAATATTGGATGCATGTGGATTTAACAAAGAAATAAAGAAAAAGAAAAGGTATGGTTAATATTGGACTGGTGATCAACATCATGATTGCATTATGTGCCCCGAAGATTGGCTGCACTTTGATATATCCTGTAGAAGTTTTTGTCGTCAGTCTTTATATGAAATCAAAACTTTGTAGCATATGGGCTTTTAAAGTGAAAAAAAATAGGAATATAAATATTAGGATATTTGATATATGAATTGAAGACAATGCCATAAAACTACTCCCTCCGTACCTTAAAACAAAATGTTAAACTCTTAATAATATCATAATAATAACAACACGGAATGATCGAATGAATGTGTAAAATTAGATTCAATCAATCAATTGCACATTGAGAAAGTAGAATACCACAAGGATGACCACATCCAAAAGAGGCATACCCTGCCAAACCCAAAGTAGTTCCAAATTCCAAATCTCTAAACCTTTCACTTATCCCCAAACCAAATCACATGATAATACACTATGTTAATCTTTCCTAAATCTCACATTAGTTGCAACTAATCTCACCGGAAAACACCTCCTCCTCGCCGGAAAACTCCCTGCGCTTCGTCGGAGAAATATCAATCTCAATCATATTCTCTTCCTCAAACTGAAATCCCAAAGCCTTCTTCCTCTTAAAACCATCAAGAGCTATCTCAATTAACCCTTCTCTATCTTCTTCATCCCACCGGAAACTCATATTCTCCGGTGAGTCCCAGTTCTCCATCGCCGGAAACTCATTTTCCGACGAACTATCCGAATCAGATTCAGGATAATAACGTGACAACGAAGAGTGTCTCAAAATTCCAGCAACACAATTCTCATTAAAAATATCCTCTGTTTCTTCATCTTCATATATAACCTCCAATGGCGCTTTCACATTCCATTCAACAAAAGACTCATCAAGAAACGAACTTGATTCAAAACCCATTTTAGATTTCACTTTTTCTTCAGAATTTCTCGAGACCCACTTGTAAATTTGGTCAAGAGAATCATTTTCGACATTTTCCTCTGTTTTACCCTGTTTTTCATCTCTGTTTCCTTCATTGGTAACTGACTCTAATTCACCAAGATTTTCCTTTTCTTCACTCTTAGATCTCTGTATTGCACCAAAACGAAGTACAAAAATCAAGGTAACACCAGTGAGAATTATAACTGGTGAGAAAACTATTTTACAGAATGAATAAGGAAAATAGATGACAATCAAGGTGCAGAAGGTAACAATGCATGAAAACAGAGGATTTGAAGAAACAATTGAGAGAAAGTTAAAAGTTTCTTTACATAACAAGTTCAAAATGAACACAAATTCTAAGAAAAAATTATTTCCCTCCATTGGCTACAATTATTATTATTACTTTGAACAAGATTACTACTATTATTCAGAGTGAATAAGTAACAAGAAAATCAAAGCCATGAGTAGAGAAAGGTGAGTTTGGAATTTGGATGATGAGTAATACAAAGAAAAATGTAGAAGAGGGATTTAGAGAGAGTGAAAATGTGGGGTATATAAGACTTTTTAGCGTGAGGAAAAGGCATGGAATAATAAGAGAGGAATAGGGGGGTGGTCCTGTTCTATGCAATAACCAAGACAATCTTTTATACATACAGGAAAACATACAAATCCAACCTAAAAAGTAGTTATGCTTTTAAGCTTATTAAATTCATTATTTATGATCAATCACTGAATTGAGTCCATAAGTTTTTATTCATGGAATCTATTCATTTTTTTACTTTATTAATCTAGCAATCCAAGACATTGATATTGTAATATGTTTGGTCTAGTTGGCTTTTAAATGTTGATTAATTTTGATTACTGCTATTTCACAGAATATGATGAAACTTTAAAGCAAACAGAATGTGAAACTTCACCTGGAACCACATGAGATGCTGAGTGGATGGTCCATTTAGGGTTAGTTGGTTAATGAGTGATCAGAAAAGAGAAAATACATAACTATAAGTGGAATCTGAAAAGATGGGTAGACCCACTTGAATCATATCATGCTCTCATGTGTTTCACCGTGGTATAGATGAAAATTTTAGGGATGAGGATCTTCTTTCCGATTAATCTTGATAACCAATGTTCTCGAGATAAATATATTTTGATTAAGAATTGTTCACTTAAAAATTGAACTTGGGTTCTCCTAAATAATTCATAAATATGATAAAGCTCATTAAACATTTGAGTTCAATCACTTGATTTAATCATAAGTTGAACAGAAAAAAAAATCTTTAACTTTTATAGAATAAATATTACTACTTTCTCTGCACCCCAAATTGATCATAAGTTTTGTCAAAAAAAAATTTGATCATAAGTAGTATTTAATTATTTTCTCTTTCTCATAAGTTGATCATAAATTCACAAGTAGTATTTAATTATTTTTTCTTTCTACTTTTTTTTCAATTGTACACATGTGTCTAAATAAAGTGTCGAAATGTTTAAGACTAGGTAAGTATTTTCTTCTCCTTTCATATTTTCCCTCCTTTCCAATTTTTGTAATTTGTATTTTTTTTTTACACTACTAATCATTGACAATTTTGTAAGATAACTAAAAATTTATCTTTCTCGTGTGAAATTAACTGGTGGTGGTTGCTTGTGTCCCTCTGCTAGGGTTTTTCCCTAGTAGGGTTGACGACACATAGTGCTTTCATATCCTTTTTGTGGTATTTATCTCCTCCCTTTGTGGTGTTTGAGATCCTTTTCAAGTTTCCTCCCTTCTTGTGCATCATCTTCTTTTCCTTTGATCCATCCATACGCTGCCATAACCTTAACCTTTCCTACATACGAGGTGGTTTGTTTTTACTTCGGAGGAGGTTCACTGCTCAGTTATCATCCACCACCCTACTCTCGAGACACACACTTTACCCACCATCCCCTCCCATTCAACCAGTTGATCACTAATTCACTCCTTTCTTTCGACAAATGTCGGTTTTTATGACCATCCATATATTTGATCATGAAGCTAAGCGACCTTATCGGAAGCAACAACACTTTCTGGCACTAGCTTGACGAAAGCAAACTACCAAGAACACGCTCGACATTTAAATTATTGTTGTTGTATCAAGGGTCACATCTCGCTGCCTAGTCTTATCTTCCTACAGTTTGGAAGACTATTTTCCCTCATCATCTTGAAAGTTATCTCATTTTAGCACGACTATCATCAATTGTGTGACTACCACAAAAACCACACCCACTTGAACGACTCAAGATTGTGTTGGAAGATGAAAATTACTAAAACTAGACTTTTCACCCGTGCTGCCGCACGGGTCATATACAGTTCAAAACATTACCTGCACTTTTTATAAAAAAATATAGGTGCGATATATCGCAAGGTCTGTAAAATTATATTAATTTTAATCTTATGTACGCGAGTATAATTATAATATTGACGTGTCGATAAGTATTGACATGTGAATAAGTACAGGTATGAAATTAGTATATGTGAAAATGTCCCATACATATTTAAGTTTTATTAATACATAATAGGAATATAAGATTGAAGGATAAGACCAGCATATATGTGTGACTGTTTAGATTAGAAACCTGCCAATCAACTGTCCTCATTCTAATTCTAACATGCCTATATATTGAACTAAAATGTGTTCGTCTTCTTCAGCTGATTGGGAAATCTGTCATGGAATGGCAGAACATAATTTCCACTCTTGTAAACCGTTTAGGCAATGAAGCACAAACACATAATAGATTGGCAGAACTGGTTAATTAATTTTGCAAATATTAAGTGTCAATGCAAAAAAACAAAGTTTGATAAAACACAAAACATCAATGTTGAAGTACTGAACACAATAGAACCGACCTCGTATTATTATCAACCTACACGTTCCTAAAAACTTCTCGAAACACAACATTTGTAGTTTCATTAACGGTGTTTCCATACTCATCAATAGCCAAGATCTTCAACCCGCTTCTCGACGTAACCCTTGAAACTGCCACGTATAGTTGGCCATGGGAAAAAACAGGTTGAGGTAAATATATGCCGACTTGCTTCAAAGATTGCCCTTGACTTTTGTTGATTGTCATTGCAAACGACACAGATATGGGGAATTGTCGACGTTGAAACTTGAAAGGAATTCTTGCATCAGACGGACTTAGTGTCAATCGAGGTATGTAAACTTTCTCTCCAATATTGTCACCGGTTATTACTTTAGCCTCAAGAACATACCTTCCCATCTTGGTAACTATCAACCTAGTTCCGTTGCACAAACCAGCGGTTGGGTCTAGATTTCTCATCAACATGATAGGCACTCCCACCTTCAATTTGATCTTATGATTTGGAATACCTGAGGCAGTAATTGTGTTTAAGAATTCAGGAGTGTGTACATCATCTGGTCTGTTAGCCGATGAATTGGATGAAAGAGTAGAATCACAACTCAAATATATCTTTTCTTCGCCAGGGATTAAAGACATGACATACTCATTGATTTCCTCAACAGTTGCATTTTTGGGAGTTAATATAGCTCGATCTTGAAAAAAATGAAGGTTCATGCATATTTTCTAGGAGAGATGGATAAATGTAATCGACCATAGTTGCGATATGATCACCAGAACTGTGTAGAAGCAAATCATCAGGAATTTGTACCTTAATGTCTTGATCATTAATTTCTCCAAGACTTCCATCGCCAATTCCCAAAACCCATTCACTGAATTGTTTCATCTCCTCGATGTCATGACTTGAGCAACCACGCAAAAGCCGCATATTGGTTGTAAGTGTCAAAACTTCACAATGATTCCACAACGGAGATGAATTAATTGATGCATGACATATTTCTGGCCTTGTTGCCTTTGGGATAACTGGTAGAATTTGTCGAAAATCGCCACCAAGGACCACAACTTTCCCACCAAAAGGTATATCCAACCTCCCATTGTTTTCATTCCGAAGAATGTCTCTTAAGCTACGATCAAGAGCCTCAAAACAGTGTCTGTGCATCATTGGTGCTTCGTCCCAAACAATGAGTTTTGTTTTTGAAATCAATTCGGCAAGCGGACTTTTAGGATGTATTCCGCATGTTGAACATTGATCAATAACTATTGGAATACCAAACCTTGAATGAGCCGTCCTTCCACCGGGAATGAGCAATGCAGCGATCCCGCTTGAAGCAACTGTCAACACTATTTCTCCTCTTGAGCGGATTGCAGATGACAGAGCCCTCCAAATAAAGGTTTTACCCGTTCCACCATAACCATACAGGAAGAAAACACCAGGCTTATTGCTGTCGACTCTTGTAATTATTTTATCGTATATCCGTTTTTGCTCTGCAGTCATTGTTGACATTAATCTAGCATGTTCTTCCGCCAGCAAATCTTTATCATATCTCAACTCGTAGTACATCAACCTGTTACGTGCCATATGCAGAATTGAGACATCGGAGCGAGGCATTGTCGGGTAGTCATCTTTCATACTTTTACCATGGCCTTGAATCAATTTCTCAACCTCAGCAAGAGCATAACTCCTCAACTGATCATCATCCAACTCCAAATCTGCAGGATTTATAGCACCGATAAGAAAAAATGACTTGTTACAATTTAAAAAATATATCTGCAGTAGAGCAAACTAATAACAGATAGCTATACATCTGAGTTCTGTTAGCAAGATATTTTAAATTGTGATGGGATATATTATATGTTTAACAGACCTATAATTTATATACATCACAAAGGTGAAATTCCGTAAGGTTTTACCAAATATTTTTTTTTCATGTTTAGTGAGATGTAATGTTTCCCCTAAGGTCTATTCACATGGAAAGCAAACTGAACATAGTTACAATAACACATTACCTTGCACGCGAAGAAGACACCTTTGGTGGTAAAGAACATCGTCACATAAGTTCTGCCATGTCCTGCTCCAAACATGTTCAGGCCGTGAAAACTGATTTGAGACCAGCAAAACTACAAACAACCTGCGCATATAATCTGCACTTCCCCAATATGCAGCTTGGTTAATTGCGTCGATAAATTCTTTGTCGTCATCAAGTAATCCCAAAGCAAAGCAAGCCTCTTTGAAGGTGTTATATTTAAAATCATCAATCGTCTTGATGTCGTCATAAGACTCAGGTCCTTTGACATGGTTTAGTAATATTCTGAGATAAAATTTCTCCCCTGACCTAGGCGGCACAAAGTGTATCCTTCCAATTGATAACCCTCTTTTGCGTGGAGTCCATCTACGCTCTGATGCTTTCCATGTGAATTTCAACGGAAACTCCCCATAAGTAAGCTCTTTTGCTTCAGGATATATTTTATTGGCCTCCATCCATGCCCTGAACTTTGTGTCCTGAATGTGGGGTTTTTTAATCACATCTTCAATGTCTTCGTGATCTTCGAATATAATCGGTTCCTCACCTTCAAGATGAAAATTCAGTCGTTCAACTGAAGGTTCTCTGTAGTTAATATCAAAGGAGAAAATTCGCCACACAGCCTCGCATGCTGACAGATATCTGCAATCGTAATACATTTTGATTTCATCATGGCATTCATCACCTGAATTGTAGAAGGTTGCTGTAACCCTATCGTGTCCCTTGTTGACGTACTTGAAAAGATATTTTATTGAACGGGACTGGTTACACCATTCGACATTTATGTGTGCATTGAACTTTAGCAGCAGTTGTCGGTTGTATGGCACAACATATCTATTGTCAACAAAATAATTTCCCTTTTTTATATATACATTGTTATCTCTTCTTCTATAAACTGGGTAACCATCTGAATCAATGACGGTGCTGTCAACAAATTTCTTTGGAAAATATTTTGTGCACTTTCCGTCAACCATGCAAGGTGAACTGGTGTTTTGGTGACCACATGGACCATGTATCATCAGAGTCGACACTAAAACAAAGATGGTTTTAAAACAATATTTTATAATCTTAGTGAACTAAAAGTCTATGAAATACCTCGGACGATGGGTCCACACCACCACATCCTGAAAGAGTGATATCAGCAGCATCCTGTTCCTCATCCCAGACCTAATCAAACATATGCTACTATGGTTAGCATTGTTCGTGGTAATCAAGTAAATTAATTTTCTAATTGTAAATCTTGTTAACAGATTGAAAAAAACGACCTCAATCTTGTGATGAGCAATGAACCTAGTGATTAGCTCCTTATCATCAGACGTGCGCCTAACAGCATAGTTACGCCAGTTATGCAGAAGGTTTCCATTAGTGATCTCAACCTTAAACAACATTCTTTTCCCAACAAAAACATCAAGGTCAGAGGGATAGGCACTACCACGGTTGTTCTGCAGATATAATGAAATAGTTAGGCTAGTGAATATACTACGGCGGTCCTAGACTATAACACAAATGTGACAGGAAGATAATTATACATGTGCATCAATCAAATCACCAACACTTTTTCCAACATAGGTTGACACATTCTTGTCAAACAAAATGAAACTTGTAGAACCAGTATTGTCCATAACTTGGACATGCAGTTTAAACCTAAGAAATTCAAAATAAAGAGTCAGACTTTTTGAACAATACATGAATAAAAAACCACAATAAAGCACCACACAAACCTAGGGATAGCATTTCTGCTCTGTTTACATCTTTCACAGAACATACGGCCAGCTATGAGCTTGATTCTTCCAGCACATTTGTTACACGCCTGATAGTACCAATTATACTCTGTTTCTAGCCCACAAATAGTTGCCAACACAGTCCCCATACATTGCTTTCGAAACAAAACACAAAGCAGTTACATATCAGGACATATACTAATCAGCTTAAGGGAAACATAACCACTATACATAAATGACATACATCAGATGACTCTATCAAGTCTTCAATCGTCATCCGCTTGGTCTGCATCATGTCATCTTCCAATGAAACCAAAATAGTTCCGCTTGTTTGACTTACACCTTGTGTGACAGAAACTTCTGCTCCTTCGATCCTACGAACATCAACCCAGTGATTTAACATATCTTGATGTATAAAATAAAATAAAAAATAGCTACTGGTATAGACAGTAATTACTTTGATAGATACTCCACAGTGGCGGGAAAGTCATCATCCAGAATCATTTTAGTTTGGTAAAAAGCATTAGATACCCCCATTGTACCATAATATTTTTTCAGCTTGGCCAACTGTAGCACAACAACCACCGGAGTGTTAGAAGGATGGACAGTCAGGTAAGCATCCATCCTATCTGCATACCTATCCCATAGTGAACAATGGAGTCGGTTACCCCTGTAAAATAAGCATGACACGGTAAATCAGTTATAGATGTATATACTCATAGCCCCACAGGCAAAAATTAAAATAATCAGCTGTTTGTACTCACTCATGGTCTTCCAAAGTAAGGTCAATGAGGTTGCTCTTTTTGCCATTAACATCTTTCACTTTCAAGGCATCCCTTTCAACAACATGTCCTATGACATCTGCAAGCCACTAAGAGAATTAGCCACAAAGAGAATGTAAAAAAAACATTCCAGCAAAGGAAAGATGATCCAAAGATTATTACCAACAAATTTGTCCTCTCTTTCTGATTCCAAAATGGTGCTAAATCTGACAAAGTCAAAGTGAGTCTTAGGTATGCCGCTGTCAGGGAGTTTTGTAAACTTTGTTTTATCCAATAGATTTAGCTTGAATCGATGTTCAGTGGTTTTGTACTTAGGATCGTTGTGTGTCACCAACACATTTTCAATCTCGTAAGCAGCCCCCTCCTCAACCAGTGTCTTGATCTTTGGTAACAAATCCTTCTTGCCTGACGCTTGAATCTTACCAAGCTGCACAAAAGAAGTTAGTTTGCCATAAATGATGATAATACAAAAAGTGTGTTGAAAATGTTTTGATGCATGTCACGACACCAACCTTCTCATCAATAAGCAGCATATGTATGCTGATGTCTTCTGCAGGTCTTGTAAAATCCTGCACGGTCCAGAGATGAATCACACGGGCTTGGAATTTGATATTGATTCGGCCAGCAACAATTGCAGAAACGGGAGTTAGGATAGGAGCCATTGTATTGGAAACTCCAAGTATTTTTTAAAGCAAGCTGTATGTTAAAGATATTTCCAACTTAGTGGTTGTATGTTTGGATTAGAATACTTCAACACACTTATATAACCTCTTACACGACCCTTTGTCTGCTGGAGGCATAAAATAAAGAGTTCACAAAATTCAAAATCAGAAAAAAAATGTGCACATTTCAAATAGAGGGTGGACGGTTACCAAGTTGATGTTTAGTCTTCCTAGACTAAAATAATCCACAACACCAATTTATACTATGATATGGCCCCAACTATGCACTAATTGTTTAATTCAACAAATAACTATATGATTGCCTTCTTCAAAAAAATAAAAATTATTATTGACATTACACTCATATGATGTACATTGCTATTTTGAAATATATATTAACCCATTGTTATATTACCCTTGTTACTTTACATCTAACACACAATAATTTCAATTGGTGAACCATATTATACCTTACGTAAATGGAAATGCATTATTTAAATTGATTAGGCTCGAAAATCCTATTAGACATTACAACACCAATTTTATGGAAGATAAACAGCCATGGAGTGTGAATCAATATATGCTGATTTTTCAGTTAATTAATCCACAGTCATTTAAAGGAATTTATATAGTGCTGTTGGAAACCATCTAAACATACTATAATAAATCATGTATTTAAATAATTTTTAGTGCTTAAAAAATATAGAACACTGTAAAGACAAAGTGTATCAAAGATTATGGTATATTTGTTGCTTTAATGTGATAGTTACTGCTGCAATCCCAATTACCCAACCGTCTTTTCATTTCCATATTCCTGCAAAGACAAAGTGTATCAAAGATTAAGGTATATTTGTTGCTTTAATGTGATAGTTACTGCTGCAATCCCAATTACCCAACCGTCTTTTCACTTCCATATTCCACACAATAGCTTAAAACTAAAACCACTAAATTTAGTAATCCGATGTAACTGATCAAAGTATGAGTCTGTACACACCAGCTTAATAATATGCGTTAATTACCAACAATTTTTAGCTGAATCAAAGTCTTTTTTCGAGTCATCTGGGATCCATTGTTTGTTCATGATGATGTTAGAACGTTGGTAGTTTAAATAAAATCAGCTAATCAATTTTCATAACATTGGATCATCATTGTCATTTCACCATCATACGACAGAGCATATTAATAAAATTCAGAACCTACTTATAATAATCCATAAGGGAATACAACTTGTTATAACAGATCAAAAGTTATACATCGAAGCAGTCATCTTATTTTTAAGTCTAACATGATCTGCATTTTGAGGAACATCCCTACTGCTTGATAACCCTGAAAAACAGAGTATCATTGCCTCCAACAACTGGTGCACCAACCATCACATGAGATCCCTCACAAAGCCTTCTACCAAGAATCATTTGTTTCATACTCCCACCAATCTTGAACTGAGCATATGGTTGATTCTCAAATGCCAATGTACACTCCCAAACATTTCCACAGTCATCTACGATCCTCAGCGCATGCGTCAATACATCAAGGGTGAGCTCACAGAATCCAGTATAAGCAAGGGTCTGTACGATGCAAAAGAACCATATTAGGATTACCAATAATTCGTCAAAACATATAAATAAGAAACACAGACAAAACTATCAAATTACATGATAACCTACCATAGTACCATCCAAAATCTCACCAGCAGTCAACCATTTTTTATAGTTATACTGAAAATTAGTCAAATCATGAGCAAAGGGCAAAGGAACATCATGAATCAAACTGCGTGGAACGTAACTTCTATCAATCTTAAACTCAATAGGAGGTATAAATGCGGGACATCGCATTTTTTTACCAAACCTATCCATGATCCTTATTTTAAACCTCCCATCTCCAACCAAAATCATAGTCACCCAACCACCCAAAGTAACTCTGTAAAAGTCACGCAATGCATGCCAGCCTTTGGTCAGATAAATGCCTCCATGCATCCTTTCGACTAAAACTTCAAACTTATTCAAGTTACGATCTACCAACGTAGCATAACAGCCTATCTGGTCACCGAAGTCGTGTCCAAACATGTAGGGGAGCATGACCACACCCTGAATGTGCAAGGAATAAAAGTAAAGTTAGTGCTGACCTTTAACAGAAAACCACTGTATGTTAGTAAAACCAAGGAACAACAAAATAATTTACTAACATGATCCACGTCAAACTCTATCAGGTAAGTCCTGTACTTCATCCTCATCTTATTGACATAACGCTCCAAGTCATCTGCAGGATAAGGATTAATTGGTGCTGTATAAACAAACAAACAAAAAGCAAATGATACTATTAAGTAACGTTGATGAGTGTAAATCAAAAAAATGTTACTGATGTGAATGTTTATGGTAGAGTTTACGATTAAAAACAAAAAACAAAAAACAATAAAATACCAGTTAAACAGGCGTAGGATAAGATGTTTCTGATATCACCGTTGGCCATGAGTATATCAAAAGCCAAAACAACGATCTGATGGATATGTGAATGTTTAGGGGAGTTACCATTATATAGGCGGTTACCATTACAGAGGAGGAAGGCTGTCAACGGCATAGGAAATGCAAATTCATTTAATAGAGGAAGAAGGCGGACGGTTGCAGTCTAAAGTAAGGAAAAATTAAACACGTTTATAGAGGGAAAAGGAAATTCAAATTCCAATCATAATTAGTAAGTGGAGAGCGCCAAAATGAGTAGGTTAAATAAGTGGGATTAGGGTTAGGATGTCAGCTAGGATTAGATATAAAAGATTGCTTGAAGTACATACCCCAAGTGTTGTTGATATGCGTAAGAATGTTTCACTTTATCGGTACTATTATTGGAGCAAGAGACTTAAAGAATTCATAATTCTCTCAACCCCATTCAGGACTTCTCATCGCGTGGTTCAATTGGACATCTCAAAGACCACCGAAGGTCAAAGTTGATTTGATTGGACACTTGCACAATCTTTTTTCCAAAGCTAGATGACATTAAAGACTGTAGATCTCACAATATTATTGACCTTCAATCATTTGTGGAAAAAGTTCGTTTGATTTTTAGGTTTTGAATTTCGTTTTGATTACGTCATATTCTCATAATATTTATATATGTATCGTTAGTGTTTGTAGTGATCTCAAAAGAGGAATGAAGTATGTCTCAACTCATAATTTTTTTTCTCGTTGTATCATCTTAATTTTTGTTTTTGAACGAATAAACTTATTTTACAGTAATTATTATTTTTTAATTTGTATTCATAAATATAATATAATTTTACTTGAAAAATATGTGTAGAATCCACAAGTAATATAGTTTTCCCAAAATAAAAATGAAAAGTGGGGCTGGACAAAACATGCAAGATGAAAAAAATAGTTTTTTTCTCTGATTTTACCATATTTTCTTTCACTTTCAACACAATAAAACAAATGAAGATAAAAATATCATTGTTTCCCTTCCATTTGGACCAATTCGATAGAAACCAATGAAGCTGGGTCGCACACAGAAACACAGACAGACACACACAAAAGGAGTCTAAGTGAACAAGAGAAATTGATACAAAAAAATATGAAAAAATGATAATAAATATGCATTATTGGTTGGTATAGTTGAAGAAGATTTCTCTAACGAACAAACTCCAACACTGAAAAATACCCTACTATGATCCTAACAGAGAATTTGTTATTCCATTCTAACCTCTCAAACCGTAGTAATAAATATTTCAACCAAGCAGTAATTCATTTCACTTTCTACCTCTTTTGTTATTTTTAACTTTTACTTTCATTTTTCCCTCACAAAAAAAAACTCTTACTTTCATTTTCTTTTCGGAATGAAACATAGTATCAAAGTTTCTGAAAAGCTTATTCAACCTAAAATTTTAGTCCATTATTAATCTAAAAGCCTTTCAAATATTTGTCTATATAAATGATTATACCTTGTTTTAGGAAACGGTTATCCCTTTTTTTTTTGAGGTAAAAAAAATGATATACTTATCATTTAGCCTTCTAAAGAATATTGTTAAGATAAAATATTCAAATTTATGACTTTATTATTGATAAATATTTTACCTATTTAGTCCAGTTTTTTTTACCTATTTAAAGGGATTATTGCAAAATATGCTTTTAAAAGGATTTTATTTTATATCATATTTTAAAAAGATTAGGTTAGAAATTTAAAAAAAAAACTTATATCATTGTTTTTTATATTAACTTTCTGGTTCTTAGGATAAGAGGTTTTAGTAGTCAGGAGTCCGACCAAAAGGTCGGTAGAGTTCGTAAAAAAATACCATGATTCAAATTTGAGTTCTCTGGAGCAATTCATTCGTCAACCGAAACTCATTAACCACGTTTGAGTTGAGTCTAATTACTTGGTTTAATAGTTAAGTTTTCTTTTCACTCTCAATTTTATAATATCCAACCTAACTTTTTTTACCTCCAAAAAGAAAACCTAACTTAATCCTTTCTATTATTAAAACATATTCACATAATCTTGTCTTTTTTTTTTTTAACAAAAGAGGGATAAACCCAAAAAGACATCAAAAAGTAAACTATGGAGTTCTGTTGAAAGGAACTCAACAACAAAACAACTAAATAGACTCAAAGAGAGGCTATAACTAGCAAGCAAGTCGGCAATTCTATTTCTCTCATGTCAAGTATGACGAACTTGGTCTTTCTAACAATCCAAAGACAAAAGATTGCGAATATGTAACTAAAATGGAAATCACTCCCTCAATAGTGAAGTTTTCCCTAATCATATCAATCTAAAGTTTTGAATCACTCTCTATAATAAGATGTGAAATATCTTATTTATTTTAACCCCTATTTATCTAAGAAAATAAAAAATTTAACCTCTGTTTATCATGCTCTGTACTCTTATTTTTGTTTGCTACTATGATCTCTCGACTCTTGTTTATCCTTGCTTATAGCGCTTTAACCCATTTAGAAATAGATCAGAGGTAGATTTTTAAATAAGTTACCAGGTTAAACCAAAGGTCCAAAAAAAAATAAAATTATGAAACATAACACATCATGCATGATTAAGGATGTGACCAAAGATCCGTTTAATAACCGTCATTTTCACATAAGTTTATAACGTTTTTTTTAACTAATTCGGTAGCATAAAACTTATCATTTTTCTTTTAATTTTATCCCTATTATCTTAATTGAAAAAAATATAATAGTTAGACATATTTTTTGTTTATCTTTTGAAACGGCATATATATCAAAACCACACTCGCACAGACCACTACTTTAGAGGAGAAAACAACAAATAAACCCAAAACAATGAAAAAAGAACACAACAAATAAACACCTACTGCAACACACAAACTCCAAAGACCAAGCTAACACAGTAAACAATCTCTTGAGTTTCAACACCATTCCTAGAATAAACAAATATTTACTCTACCCAAACTTCATTGCCAAGACAATACCTTAATATCTTCAACCTTAAATTTTTCAAACATATTTTTTTAATTTCATTTCATAATTCTAAACTAATTCAACCTCTAATTTTACCAAACACTCTATAAACTAGTTTATGGTTTTCCACGAATTTTTTTATTTTTTTATCAAGCAGGGCCTAAATCTTGAGTTATTTTTTTTAATGAAATTTTAGAAGTTAAATAAAGTTTTGTAAGGCCAGCCTACTTTGAACCCTACTTCACTCTGTGTATTGAAAAAAGAGTACTACAAGAGAAAATTAATGAATTTTTTTACATTAACTAATATTTTTTTTCATCTTCCATTTGTATGGTATTTTTAATCAAAAGATGGAAAAGCAAACATTAAACAAAGCATACACTGAATCAGTTGCACCTCCCCAAAGTATAGTAGTCTAGTAAACAGCTAGCAACTACCGTGTCTCCTGAACTTGTTCCCCAACATTCCCTGCATTCACACCTAGCCCCACAACTATACACTGTATGTGTAACTGGGTGAGAAACAATACAACCGCACTTATTCCTTACTCTTGGTTTAGGTTCATTTATATTTCCCCAACATGACTTGTCAATTTCTATATATCTTCAAGCACTTTGTTCTCCTTTGTGGCAACTGATACGTAGAATTAACACATGCAATAATTATCAGAATTGATAGTACTATATTGATATGAACATTAATTAGTTGCTTGCTTTTATTTTCAACTTCAAAAGTGGCCCCACATGCAGTAAATAAATGCATTGCATCGATTTGGGTGAAAATTTAATAGCTGCACAATTTCAGTACAAGCATGATGATGAAAATGGTTAAGTGTTTACATAGAATCAGATGAACATGGTGTATCAAACTGCAGTACCAATTGCTAGAAAAAGGAATAATAGAAAGGTATGCTTATATAACATTTAAGATGTTGTTCATCTGATTCTATGTAAACACTTAACTATTTTCATCATCATGCTTGTACTGAAATTGTGCAGCTATTATATTTTCACATGTTAAAATTGTGTCTGTAATTAAGGAGTAGTAATATGCATGGAGGCCGGGGATAACAAGATGAAAGAATCCATCAATGTATGCAAGCGATTCTGTGTGTACGCCATACAAGAAACATAAAGAATTTTTGCAGCAAAATGACTCTGGCCTGGTTGACACTCATTTGGTAGTGAGTGTTCAGAAAACTAACACAAACTCTTAAATTTTTTCATCTATGGATATAAATAACTAAATTTACTACTAATAAGATATCCAAAACACAAACAGATATCCATAGTTACAAACTTTAACCGTCAACGAAGCCTTGCTAGTTGTTCCACTTGGCAATAACAATCTCTGGTCAATTTCAGGGGTAGTACATTTTATCAGGTAATCCTCCATGTCGAGGTCTTAGAGTCGGTTCCCCATACGGGGGAAGTGAAGCTGAAATGTAATAGCAACAAATTAATATTGAATTATTAAAAATACTTAAAAAGAGAAAAAACATAAGAGAGTAACTACATGTGGCTGCTGCAGGTGTATGCTGGTCAGGCTGGAAATCTCTGTATTCAACATAAGGTCTTCCATGAAAACCCATATCGCCCTGTGCAATGCTTGGCCTGTATTGGCTACCCAAAACAGCATTTCCGTAAGTCTCGATATCACCTGTAGGAACGACATTTTAAGTTTGACTGTAACCAGCATTCCTTCCAGGAAAATGAGATGCTTCGTTGTTGGAATAAAGTCCACGAGGAGATGGTGATATTCCAGCATGTGAAATTTGACTGCTTGGATATCCTCCAGACAATGGATTCATACTGAGGCGAGGTTCAGCCATATGAGCACCGGCATTGACCTGAGAGCATTTTACCGAGAAATCAGCATTGTTGCCACAAGACAGAATAACCAACACGGGAAGGTTTGCAAATTAATAGAAAATTCAGCATTGGCTGATCTGACTAACTTGACTAGGCATCCCATAGTTGGATTGAGAGATGGAAGAATGAGCGCCCCACTGGTGAATACCGCTACCTGATTTAAAGTGCGTCATTGTCAGGATTTTTAAAAGGAATCAAATAATTAAACAGACTGCAAGGTAGGAAAAAAATAAAAAAACTGCGAGTAGATATAAACCTGTCAAACTTCCTTGATTTGGCAATGCAGATCCAGCAGAGAACTGAGAAGAACCTCTGCATGATAACGTCGATGGGCTGTTATTGGGTAGAGATGGAATAACTTGCTTCATCTAATCCAAATATTTCTGAGATTCATCTCGGTTCAGTCCCACAAACAAAACCTTGAAATACAAATGAAGAGTTTTAATATCGTAGGATTGACTACGAGATCAACAAAAAGTGGAGTATGTTAAATGAATACCATATCGAAATACTCATCTGCATTAGGCATATCCTTGCTTTTAGGTAGAACATAATTAGCTGCCATGGCCATAAAATAACAGAACAGGTATAAGGCTTTAAGTTAAGAGAAATGATAGACTAAACACCAGCAGATAACAAGTAAATGGAAAAAATACCTAACATTTTACTCAAACTATCAGTCGGAACTTCTTGCCCATTTCATTAAATCCTTTTTCATACCATCTCTTGAGCTCTTCTGGCTTTGGAAACACGACAACAGCAATCTGCAATTGACAACAAAGTATATTACCAATTCTATTGTAAATTCATCTTCGAAGCTCCAACAAAGAAATAGATAAATAGCTACCTTTTGATAATCGGAAAATGGCCTTAGCTTACACTTGCGCGCATTTTTGTACATATTCGTCTGGTCAATTATATAATTGCGAGGTACATTAGCCACCCTGGGCAAAATTACTTTGAACATTACATTTGCCTGGTCTATCAAACGATTAAACCTTTCACTGTAGTTGTTTTTCTGCAATAGTCCAGGAACCTAAATAACACTAAGTTAAGCAAAAACTAATGATAGAAAAATGATAACCTCAGGCACAAAATGGCCGGCGGGTAAACTAACCTTCATCTGTTCAAGAATTAAGTTTGTGCCAAGCAAAACATAACGCTTATCCGGGTGATTTTTCATCCATTTTTCAACCCATGTAGTCTTACCTGATGCCGGTAATCCCACCATCATTATCAATTCACAATCTTTTGGATCAGAAAGCGAAGGTCCTATAACCATATTTCCATCTGCAACAGCCAAGGCCCAAGGTCTAAATCCTTCGGGAGGAACAAGTCCTTGTTCAACACTGAACTGCATCTGAACAACAACATTTTTCAACAGAACATGCGGAAGAACATGCGGAAAAAGTGCAGCCTTCGAAAAACAAGAATCCAGCCCTCCAAGACCAATAGCATCGACATCAAATTGAAACGCAGTACCCAACCGTTTACCATTCTTACAAAAACCAATAGAACCAAATGGTTTACCCTCAAGATCAATACAACAAACTATTGTATCACCAACACCAAACCTATCACCAAATTCCAAAAACTTCCCGAAATTTGAAAACTTGCCAGTCCCACCAAAACCAAAACTGTCTTTAGTCTCACCAAGAGACCTAACAACATCATCACCTCTAGAAACACCAACACGGCATAGATGCCGCTGATCAAGAGCAGTATCATCAAGATAGACTCGTTGCGCTGAAACAACAACGCAACCAAAACAATATCTACCTTTTGTTATTCCAACATTGGCTCTGGCACCAGACCAACAATAACCAAACCCTTTTTCATTGAGGCCATATCCAACAAGTCCATTGCGTTCAATATTGAAATCTAACAACAAAACCAATAAAAAAATTTAAATCAAAACACAATAAAGTTAAAGAAATTAAAATCATGTAAATTAAAGGGAGGGTTTTGAATACCTAAGTCGCAATCTGCGGAATTTAGAACAACGTGCGGTGAAATAAACGATTCTGAAACATATTCCTTTGCTTTTTTATGAGTTGATAGTTCATCTTCTTCATGTGAGAGATGACGTTTTGAAGAAGCCATTGTGATTTCAGTTTCGACTAAGAAAGAGAAACGCCAAAAAACCATGCATATTCATTTTACAGTGTTTTTTTCTATTGCATTGTATGTATTCTTTAATAAGTTGTTATTTTTTTTTTAGAGAAATTAGATATTATTTTTATTGTAAAGAGATTGTTAAAGAGGATAAGATTTAACAATAATTTTAAGTAATATTACAAATATCATAAAATAGTAAATATAATAAGTTGTTAATTTTTTTTCTGAGGGATAAGATATTATTTTTATTGCAAAGAGATTGTTAAAGAGGATAAGATCTAACTATAATTTTAAGTAATATTATAAAAATGAAAAAAAGAAAGTAAATATAAAAATTGTTAATTTTTTTTAGAGGGATAAGATATTATTTTTATTGCAAAGAGATTGTTAAAGAGGATAAGATTTGACTATAATTTTAAGTAATATTATAAAAATGATAAAATAGTAAATATAATAATTTAAATGAATGACATAATTGGAAGAAAACACACTCCAAAAGTTCAAGAGCCCATCCCATCGCTGGACAACCAAGCCATTAAGGTCGATGTAAAATTTACAAAAGACAGCTCGCAGAGGAATGGAAAGACCCGCTTGTTGGAACAAAATACGTTTAACAAACATTACCCTTAGAGTGGGGGAGATTGTTGGAACGAAAAATGTTTAACATACGTTACCCTTAGAGTTTTGATGGTAACAAGGTATTAAAAATTGTCAATTGGATATGCTAATATTTGTTCAAGTGTACAGGACCATAGACAAAATTTGATATCTTTATAAGGTTCTGGAAGAACAAAATAGAGCAAAGGAATCAACAAAAAGGAAGCTTGAAGCATCTGAAGAAAAGTGCATCTGAAGTATAAGTGCTCCTGAAGTGATGACGTCAT
>Ga0315915_1003342_pt1 | contig 20372 bp, 13 predicted proteins | sample MpolbnodulesMG_FD_207738 | JGI IMG/M metagenome (GOLD analysis project Ga0315915, IMG submission 207738) | Medicago polymorpha root nodule microbial communities from Los Angeles, California, United States - branched nodules | ecosystem: Host-associated > Plants > Roots > Nodule | place: USA... | reverse complement strand
TTCGCGGCTTCGTGTCCGACCAAACCGCTGTCTTGCGTGCATTTCTTGCCATGGCTGGGGCCTTCTGTGCCAGAAAACTGGGCCGACAAACCTGGGACGAGTTCGTCGCCGACGTTGAGGCAAATCGAGCGTTTACTGCCGATGTTAGCGTTTGGAGTTAATCAGCACGGCAGGTCTTCCCGAACCGCCAATGCCAGCACTGCGCACCGCCACAGTTGGAACAGCTCGACGAATTGCTTTCCAGCAAAGGCGAGTAGCGCTCCACCGGCCATTCCGGCCGGAGCGAAGGCGCAATGCTGACAGCGGCGGGGCCGAGAGCGGACTGTCTGCTCCTGGCCACTGTGTAGGTGAAAGCTGCATTAAGCGCCACCGGCTGAGAATAACTGGGTGGATATGTGTAATCCTCGACCACCGTCGCCAGCCTCTTCGAGCTCTGGGAAAAGGAACTGGGCAAGGTCTCGGGAAAATCCAAAACCGCCGAGGCGATCCGGTACGCGCTCACCCGGCGCGAGACGCTGGAACGCTTTCTGAGGGACGGTCGCATCGAGATCGACTCCAACATCGTCGAACGGGCGATCAGGCCCCAAACGATTACGAGAAAGAATAGTCTATTCGCCGGCAGCGAGGGCGGTGGACGAACTTGGGCGACGGTGGCCACCTTGTTGCAGACGGCATTATGCCGCGCGCGGCATAAGCAGGTTTATGCCGACCGGCGAACTATGCCGATTAATCAAGTTTTTGCCAACGTTTTCGGTAACATAGCGATGGCCCAATCGGCATAGCGTAGGGTCTCTCCGTCGCAATTGACGCGAAGGAGAGGACGCATGAACGCAAGTGACTATTTGAAGCGCAGCGCCCTGTATCGGAAGCTGGTCTACGGTCCGTATCGGGAGTTTGCGCGCGTTTACGCCGCCAAGATGTCAAACGAAGGCTTGGGTAGGCGATGCACCTGGCGCTCGCTGAGCCTGTTTCGAGACCTGATGGACTGGCATGTTGGCAATGGACATGATCCGCAGGATTTAAGAGAAGTTCATGTCGATCGTTTTCTTGAGCATCGTTTCAAACACTGGAGCCCCGACACGGGCGACCGATCGGCGCTCCGACGCTTGCTTTCTGCGCTACGGGAAGAGGGCTTAATACCAGCCGCCCTCCCGGTTGAGCGCACTGAGCACGAGCAGATCGTCGATGTATTCGCGGCATATCTGTCGAATGAGAGAGGGCTCGCCGCCTCGACGGTGCGAAGCCACAAGCTGCTGTCACATCGATTTCTGCGGGAGGTCTGTCCTGCCGGCGCAGATGGGTTTGCAGCGCTCACCCCGGAGAGCATCATCGGTTATGTCGAGCGACATGCGCTCGACGGCTCCGCCGACAGTGGCAAAGCCATGTGCGTGGTGGTACGCGCCTTCCTGCGCTATTTGCATTTGAAGGGCTTTATTTCGACGGCGTTGGCCGATTGCGTGCCGTCCATCCGCCGCTGGCGACTTGCCGGCCTTCCAACATTCCTGCCACCAGAGAAGGTCCAGAAGGTTCTCGACGCCTGTGATCGGACGACGGCAATGGGTCATCGGGACTATGCGGTTCTGATGATCCTGGCCAAGCTCGGTTTGCGCGCCAGCGAAGTTGCCACCCTCAATCTTGACGACATCGACTGGCAGGCGGGCACGATCCTCGTGCACGGTAAGGGGCGGCGGCAGGCGATTATGCCGCTACGTCACGACGTCGGAACAGCTATCGTGGCTTATATCCGGCATGGGCGGCCCGCTTCAGCGTGTCGGCGACTTTTCTTGCGAACACTTGCCCCACACGTCGGCTTTGCCTCCGGCTGCGCCATCACGATGATCGCCAAGCAAGCTCTCGAACGGGCAGGAGTTGATGGCTATGCGCATCACGGCGCCCATCTTTTCCGCCACAGCCTCGCGACCGACCTTTTGCGGTCGGGCGCCAGCTTCGCCGAGATCGGCCAACTGCTCCGCCATCGAAGCATCGACAGTACAAGGATCTATGCCAAGCTCGATATCGACAAGCTGCGTGAACTGAGCCTGCCCTGGCCGGGAGGTGTCCAATGAGCCGGCTTCGCACTGCGCTCAACCGCTATGTCGGCATGCGCCAAGGGCTGGGATACAAATATGACGGTCCGGCACGACGGTTGTCGGAGTTCGTCGTTTTCATGGAGGCCCGCGGCGCCGAGACCATCACGACTGATCTGGCAATGGAGTGGGTGACGTCGATGGGCCGGCAGCCGAGTTGGTCCATCCGCCTGGCTGATGTGCGCTGTTTTGCCCAGCACCTCGCTCATTTCGATCCTCTGACGGAAGTGCCACCAAGCGACGCTGTGCCGCCGGCGCGGCGAATAAGGCCATACATCTATAGCGACATTGAGATTCAGGCGCTTCTGGCGGCGGCCCTGTCGCTGCCGCCGGCCAACGCCCTTCGACGCTGGACATATCACTGTCTGTTCGGACTGATAGCTGTCGCTGGACTGCGCCATTCCGAAGCGCTCGGCCTGCTCCGGGCCGACGTCGATCTCGACCAGGGCATTCTCACCATCCGAGAGACAAAGTTCGGCAAGTCACGGCTGGTGCCGCTGCATGCGACGACAATCGCTGTCCTTTCAGACTATGCCGCCCGACGCGAGGCACACCTTGGTACGCCGCGGAGTCCCTATTTTTTCGTCGCCGAACAGGGCGGCAGATTGCTGCATCAATACGTGCACCGCGTGTTCTGGCGACTATCCCGGCAAATCGGATTACGGCAGGAGGGGAATCGCGATGGCCCACGGATTCATGATCTTCGTCACCGTTTCGCCGTCCAGACCCTGATCAACTGGCATCGCGCTGGCGAAGATGTGGAACGCGAGCTGCCGGTTCTCTCGACCTTCCTCGGCCATGCCAATGTTCGCGACACCTACTGGTACCTGTCCGCCGCGCCAGAACTGATGAACCATGCCGTACGGCGATTGGATAAGCGCTGGGAGGTTCGGTCATGAGACGCACGAACGACCTGGCCGTGCTGATCGAGCGGTGGTTCACAGATCGGCTCATGAAGCATCGAGGTGTAAGTTCCAACACCATTGCCTCCTATCGCGACACCTTCAGGCTCCTGTTTGCGTTCGCACAGACGCGCCTTGGGAGATCCCCATCTCAGTTGACACTGCGGGATTTGGACGCTCCTTTCATCGGCGCATTCCTGGAGGATCTTGAGACGAAGAGATCCGCCTCGGTGAGGACCCGGAATCTCCGCCTCACAGCCATTCGATCTTTCTTCCGATATGCGGCGTTCGAGGAGCCGGCACATAGCGCCCATATTCAGCGTGTGCTCGCGATCCCCAGCAAGCGATGTGACAAGCGGCAGCTTCAGTTTCTAACCAGGCCCGAGATTGAAGCGATCCTGGACTGCACGGATCGAAGCACGTGGCTGGGGCGCCGCGACCACACTCTGCTATTGCTGGCTGCGCAAACGGGGCTGCGGGTCTCCGAGATCATCGATCTTGACCGAGACTCGGTAATGCTGGGCCAGGGCGCGCATGTGCAATGCGTCGGCAAGGGCCGCAAAGAGCGAAGTACGCCGCTCACCAAGGTTGCACAGCAAGCCCTCCGGCGTTGGCTCAAGGAACCAGGGAAGCGAGGCGCAACGGCTCTCTTTCCGAATATGCACGGTGGCAGGCTCAGCGCCGACGGTGTGCAGGCACTTCTGAACAAATATGTCGCCAAAGCGCGCGAGCACTGCGTCTCGCTTCGCTCAAAGCGGGTATCGCCCCATGTCTTGCGGCACAGCGCTGCCATGGAGTTGCTACAGGCGGGCGTCGACTGCTCGGTCATTGCCCTGTGGCTGGGCCATGAGGCGATGGAAACGACGCTCACCTATCTTCATGCACATCTTGAACTGAAGGAATCCGCGCTCGCAAAGCTGAAGCCGTACGAACGCGCCAAGGCCGAGCGATTTCGACCAAGCGACCGGCTTCTGGAATTCCTGAATGCCCTCTGAGCATGAGAACTATGCCGAGTGCCTACAACAAATCTCCAGCGGAAACGGCGAGAAAAGCGCGTTTCAAATGGTATGTTGGAGCAGGTGCTCGGCATAGTTCGCCGGTCGGCATAAACGGCAAAGATGAATAACGTCGATCCGCTTGCCTGGCTCACCCAGACTCTCGAGCGCATTGCCAACGGCTGGCCGAGTTCAGAAATCGATAGCGCTCATGCCGTGGAACTACGCCCACTGAACGGCCTCAGCTTGCCGCTTACACATTGCCAACGAGGCCGAGCTGAGAAGTTGACGCACTCATGCCGTGGACCACGCCGCCAGAATGGTCTCACTGCCATGCCGCGGAACCAGTATTGCAGCGTCGGACTGATGTTTGAATGTTGACGCGTGTTTCCGGCAATCCAAGTTGTGCGGCCGTACCTGGCAAGTTCTCGGGACGCCTTCGCGATACTCTTACAAGCTCACCAGCCCCTGCGCGACAACTGGTTCATTTTCATCAGTGCCTCAGTGCCTTGGCTCTGTCGCTTCCTTTATCGGAGAGGTGAACCGACGCTCCTGCTCCACGCCGTTCAACAGGAAGAGAAAAGCAAGGGCCCTAGACATACGCCGGTCCTTTTTAGGTCCAAGGAAATAGGTGTCGAACTTTTCCCGTGCCAGCGCGCTGAACGAGAAGAACTCGTACACCCGTCTTTGCACTAGTTCCGCTATCTTCTGCTGCCTTTCCGAAGAGGGCTTCGCGACCATGAGTGCATAGGCTTCGTAGCTTAGATCTGCGCCGCCCTCCTCGTTATCGATAATGCACCTCGAAGCGTGGTCCTCGGTCCAAGTCTGCAACTTGCCTAAGATGATCTCGCGATCGCCAAGATAGACCATGCCTTCATCCCTGTTGCTTGGGTCGCAGAACCGGTCGATGGCTTCCCTGTAGTTGTCGAATGCGCAAAACCGATAGGCGGTACGTCGCCACCCTCCTTCATCCGATTTGTTTTTCTGCTCGTCATCGGATCGGTCGTCCGGTTGCGCCGTGACTATGTCACAGCTGTCCCCAAGGCGTTGAAGGATCCATTTGGGACTGCAGCTTGGCGTCCCCTTTGGGCAACCTTGAATTTCCTTAATCGTCTCTTCCCACATGCGCAGCGATTGCTCGAATTGCGCCTGTTGCGGCCCGCTCGCCTTGTCTTGTCGCTGTTCGACGGATCTTTTCTCCGCATTGGCCGCTCTCTCCACTTCCCACACCACTTCACGGAAAGCGGCTACGTTCTCCTTCTTGTCCTCCTTCAACCGTCTCACACGATCCGCCACATCCTCCACTTGGGCCGCTGAACATCGGGTGTCAGGACTATCGGGCCCGCTACCCTCGCTGTCATGCAGCACGCCACCCGGTTCAGCGTCAGGAGCCTTGCAGCTACGTGTGATATCCTCAAGGAGCTCGTCGGGAATACAATCGACCGTCCCCAACTCGGAACAGGTTTTGACTTTGTCATTCCACTCTTGCGATTTCCCTAGGGAGTCTTTGGCCTTATTTCCTTGCTTGCTGATTAAGTCTTCAAGCTCCCTGGTTTCTCGCTCCACTTCCCGGAGGAGCCGAAAAACCTTGTTTGCCACGGAAGCCGTTTGGCACATGATGGCAATTTCGGTTCGCTCTCGAGGGGGAACGACCGCGAAGAAATCGGCTTTGCACAATTCGCCCAAGACGTCCGTCGCGGTCGTATCTTTCACATAGCCGATGTAGATAGGCTGCCCCAAGTCGCGATTGCGCCGCTGCAGGTAGGAAATACCCGTTGCGAAGACGATGGGGGAGAAGATGCCCGAGTTGGTGCGTTCGGATTCTTTGGAAAGCAATGTCATTGGATCCAATTCGGAAAAGCGCATCGTGACTGGATCGCACAACACATCGATCTGTTCTTCTCTCAGCTTCCGAAAGCGGTCAGATGCCGTCACTGGTACCTCTACCACCGAATAGTCTCCGCCCTCGAAGATCCAGTAGCAGAGATCAGCGAGGAAACCGCGGTAGAGGGGCTGGTCGCCTGTTTGGGTTCCGCCATCAACGCTTACTTTGTAGGAAAAGGGTTCAACGTCGGCACGGAATCCGATCGTGACTGGCTCCTTGTTTCGCGTGTCGATTTCCTTCACATTCGAGGTCTCCTGCGCCAAGGTCGCCTGTGAAAGGGTGGAGATCAACGCGGCCACTGCCAGGACTTGAACCGCCTGCTCCCAACGTCCCTTGGAGGGGCGCGAGCGCCGAACGACGAAGGATCCTGGGTGCGGATTTCCAAATGCGACTGCGGCCAAGAAAGCCAGGATTGGCATCACGAAGAAATTGAGGCCTTCATAATTGTAGAAGCATCCACTGGTGAAGAGATCAGTGAGGAAAGCTGCATAATTCGTGCAAGCGCGACCGCTGGACCAAAAATAAAGCAGTGAAGCGAGACAAGCCAGAACCAAGAAGCCGCTCAATATACCATAGCGGAGCGACGGGTGGCCGTCGCCCCTTGTGTCGACGGCGATGAGTGTAAGCCATACCAGGGGAATAGTTATTATCGCATATGACGGATAGTAAAGGAGGAAAGGGACCCCGCCGCCGACAAGAAGGGACTGGAAGTTGACCACGTCTCTGGCGATAAAGAACGCCCAAAGTGCGGCGACGCCGCTGAGGCATGTGATCGATATGACAAAGGCTATCCAGACAACCGCAAGGCGTTGTTTGGTGTAGCCCGAGCGATCATCGTGCCGCCCGGTCGCCATCCATTTTCGCTCGTCATAGTAGTATTGACGCATCGCAAAGGCTCCGAGGAGCGGAAACCAAAAGATGGAAACGACGAGAAGAGCGGACAATCCAGCGGTCGCGAGCACGACGCGCAAGCTATCCGCCACGGCACTAGGCGACAGTGGGGGGTGGAGCCCCTGCCAAGTAAAGACCGCATAGATTGGAATAGTGATCAAAATGCAAATAAGAACGCCGAACTCTGGACCAGTGCCGGCAAGATTCGGCGGATCGGCCTTCTGCAGTAGCGCCCGCAGGCCAGGGTCTCGCACAAGCTCCCCTTCGTTGTCAGACTTCAGCAGCTCCCGTAGGCCAAGGTCTCGAACAAGCTCCTCTGCATTGTCAGTGCGTCTGACAAAGTGCGGATCGCGCTCTAAGTAAACCGCCAGAATTGCCGTCAGCTCGTCACGCAGTTCTCGCGCGCGCCCAACAGTTTCTACAATATACTTCTCCCTTAGTGCGGCTTTCCCCTCGCCGGATGAGATCGCTACCCGGACGCGCCTTTCGAAGCCGTCGAGGAGCTCGACCGCTCGACCAGCGATGTTTTGCTCCATGTCACGGACCTTGTCCGAAACCTCTGGGCCGGGCCAGTTGCCGCGCCTTCCCTTTGCCCACCCGATCAGCAGTTCGAGCTGAGCCAGCATGTTCAGACCGCTCTCAATCTTTGATGAGGTCAGGCTTTCTTCCTGCCAAGTGGGATCAATCTTCTCGCGGATGGCATCGCGTTTCTCATTCAATGCTTCATTTAATTGCTGCGCCTGGATTGGATCGCCGGCGGCCGCAGCATCGAGAAGACTGACGAGGTTACGGGTCGTCTCATTTATCCTCACCGGAATTCCAACGGTCCGGTAGGCGCGCTGGAACAACCAAGCCTCGGCAATTTGAAGTTGCGGAATAAGCGGGGCGAGTCCGGCAAAGCCGAAGGCCAGCATGAGGGGCCATTGCGGACTGTCGAATTGGAGCGAACTCGCGTCCACCTGTATTCCGACAATTCTGAGCTCATTAAGCGTTTGAACAATAAGCTTTCCGAAGAAAGTCATCGTCACATATAGAAAGAGCAGAGTGCTCAGGTAGATGAGGTAGGCTTGCCGCAACGCTCCGGACCCTCCAAGATCTGCAACGTCGACGTCCTTCATCACCCGATAGCGAAAGTCCGGAGCGCTAGCTTTGCGATAGAAGCGATCCCATGCAAAATAGGCAATGAAAAGCAGACCCACTACGAATGCGATCAGGAATTGCTGGGCGAATTGCACCCCCATCATGGGGATTTGCGGCGGGTCGTTGGGCTGAAGATCTCTATAGTGCCACAGTGTTTCGGGCACGCCTGCTGGCCAAGCCTCACTCATCCCTGCGTACCTTTCAGCGACAGGATACTGGGTGCCGATCCTATGGTGTCGCGACGATATCGGTGTGCTCAGCTCACGCCGCCGGCCAAAGACCGACTAACCACATGGCCGATATTCACATGGGCCAGCGTGTGCGTAGCTGCCAACATCGCTGGAGATTACCCCAAGTGCCAAAAAAAATATAAGGGCTAGGCTAAGGCTAAGTCGCATGTCACACCCCCTCATGGATCGAGTCCACTGCCAGTCGGCAATTATGACTCTAGTTGAACTGTAATGCAAGTATAGTACGTGGAATCATTACTATCCCGGGATTGGATTTTCCTAATATTTCCAAAAAAATGAACTTCCAATCGACACTCTTGGTCGGCTTTCCCACTTTTTAGCCGGCGGTTCCTTGCGCCTTCATCGGCAGCAGCCAGTCGGCGAAATATGAGTCGCCGTGCATGCGCGATTCCTGAGGGCTGTCGTAAAGCACGAGCAATCCGCGTTCTCCGGCTATTTGGAGGCGACACAGCCCCTCGGGCTTTTCTATCGAAGCGCCCCAGGAGTAAACCTGAATGGGCACAGAACCCGGTTCAGGCAACCAAAGAAACAGCACAAACGGTCCCGGCGCATCGCCGACCGGTCCTGCCATTACCAACAGGCTCGCTCCGTCACGTGTTAGCTCCCGGACACCGAGTCCTTGGAGGTTGAGGAAGAAAGGCCGCGTAGATTTAACACGGAATTTTTCGTCTATGAAGAGCTCCATGACGACTGCAAGTCCTCCGACCACGGGCCCCCGCAAGCCGATGAAAATCCGGTCCTCCATGACGGCCAGACCCTCGATATCGATACCGTTCTCCTTCGTCGGAAGCTCTCGAAAAGGCGAGAGGAACTGGTCACTCTCCAGCGTTGAGCGTAACGAAAAGTCGCCTTCGAATGGAAGGCTTTCGGCTTCCACAAGTCGCGTCTTTGTCTCATCGAGTCTGAGCCGGGCAAGAACACGTCGGCTCTTTCGCTCGCGAATGCTTGAGCTGACAATCTCATCGGGCTCCGGTTTTCTGCGCACCCGGCAATGCGCTCCACAAAGCCAGAGGTAAGGACCCTCCGCTTCGAGCGATTCTAGGTCGAGTTCCTCATCCGCCGAACCTGATACCGCATCTATGAACTCATCCAATTTAATCTGTTCGGATAAGTGATAGCCGTCGACTTCCATTGTCAGTCGCTCAAGGGTGCGTCCTTCGTCGGAGACTGTCCAAAGAGTTGGACCAGTCGCGGTGCAGCCTGACAGGTTTCGCAGCATCGCGACGTCGGTCGCGGGGTAGTCCAATCGGACTTGGCCCGCTAGATGGAATTCAATTGTTCTCTCCGCGTTCATACGACACCTCCAAACGTTCACGCGCCCCGGGCAGGATCTCCGAAGTCATCGTCACGGCGTCTTCCAATGCATCAGCAAAGAGCCAAGCTTCAATTGATCGATGACCTTCCGCGCAAATTGATGGTCCACGGCGGGGCAACCTTCGCTTCGGCCAATTCGGCCGTAACGCTGAACAAATCTCTCTGAAACATAATCCGCGCCGTGCATGACAATAGCCCGCGAACGTGCCCGAGAATTCGTTTCCTCCAAGCCATCCAACTTCAATGAGTAGCCATTTCCGCCTTGGTACGTCTCCGCGCAACGATAGATTCCTACTGACGTCGCCTTTGACCCTTCGACATTGGAGAAAACATCGGCGATTCCATCGTCGGTCGGTCCCTCGGATCCACGCCCATGGGCGCACAGATACGGCACGGTTTCCCTTGCGATGACATCGAATATCAGGAGACGCGGCTTGCTGGAACTGAGGTCGAAATTCACAATGCCCCAGTAGCGAGGACGGCTCTCCGAATACCGTTCGTTGCGCAGGTCAATCAGCCTCTCCATGGGAATCTCGAGGTTGGCTTGTTCTGCCAACTCCAGGAGGATCGGTTCATCCTGCCCGCGTTCCCGTAGCCCATGTTCTGGTAGAAACCCCGCGTCAGGCCAGGATCGGAGCTGAGGTGGCGCGCGACTTGTGTCGGCGTCACGGGTACGAGCAAGTTCTTGAACAATCTCGTTCGTTGCTTTCAGTGTCGACTCGAGCTGGGCCAGAACCTGCTCAAGCAGGTTCGGGTCGGTCATAGTCTGCAATGCCCTGGCCATTTGTCTCTCCCGGTCCTTGTTACTAGCAACCGCGGAGCGCATTGGGCGCTCTGCGGCATTGAGTCGTGCTACGCGGCATCGCCATACTCACCGCCACCCACGACGTGGACCAGCGGCTGGATATCGGAGGCCGGAGGAGCCTCCCTCTCGGCAGGTCGCCCATAAACGGGGGTACCGTTTGCCTTGAAAGGCAACGCGGAGAGATCCCAGTTCGTGCTATCTATCTCGCGAAGCAAGTCGCGAGTTCGATAGCTGCTGGCACGAACTGCTGGGCTGCTGTGGCTTGAGAGCCAGTTATGCCGAACCTGGACATACTGCAAAATCCAGGTTTCTTCTCTTCCTCCCTGTGTTGGCGGGTGCTCGGAAAACCGCTCACGAAGGAAGCCAAGGATGCCGCCGCTATGAATAAAGGAGTCGTAAATCACGAGTACAGAAAGGGCATGTCGAAACCCGTTGTCAGCCGCCCAGCGCAACGTCGGTTGAAAATAACGGCGGTCGAAGAATAAGTCCTGGCAATCGCGCATGACCTGATCTTCATTGCCAGCCGACTTCAAGAGGCTTTTGAACTCCTGGTTGTCGACCAAAGCTACCCGACCGATCTTGTCGACATAAGGCCGCAGTTGCTCCGAATAGCGACCACCGGCGCTGGCATACATGGAAACGAGTTCACGCAGGTTTCCATACTCCGTCGTTTGCGACCGGCCGTAGGTCACCTGCCTGATCCCATTCGGCCCATCGTTGTAAATGCTGATGGAACCGTATTTTCCGGCGATTGTGCCCGTTTCAAAGACATTGATTACCTGCTCGCAGATGCGACGCTGTTGATCGTTCAGTAGCGGTTCACCTCTAGCTCGAGGAGCATGCTCGAGTTCGATGTCCATTCCATCCGGGCGCGATTTGGTATTTGTGCCCTTGAGCTCATCGATGGCGGACTGCAGTGAAAGTGCGACGTTCAAGATCGATTGAAGCAGTTGAACGGTCTGGCTGGCATCAGTCTTCATGACATCCTCCTAGGTTCTGGCTCTGCGAGCGGGCAAAGCTACTGTTAGATTGCGAATGGAGTCTGGGCATCAAACACGGGGTTCTTGGGGCCGATGGTCCAATGATTTGGGGATTGAGTTTCGGGCAGTTTCCTCAGGATAGCAGCGTGGAACGCCGCGTAGTCGCCACTAAAGCGGCCGTGATCCCATACATTGATGAGAGCGGCCGTAAACGCGCCGTTGCCCGGTCCATCCAGCGACACTTGATTATCCTGACATCCCGAGACTAGGCGGACGCTGCATGCGATCGGCCTGTCGGTAGCGCGTCTGACACTTTGGGCCTCCACGCTAGAAAGCGAGCTTCCGAGCGCACTGTAGAAGTCCCGGTTCTGACGGAAGGTCCGACTAGCGATATTTATGGGCATCGCTCGAGCCAATGGCTTGCTCACGACAGCCAGTTCCGCAGGTGCTTCTGGCACTACAGCTCGGATAACGGTACCACTGTGACAGCTGTCCGATAACACGAGGACACGGACACCTGGCTTGAACTTGGACCAGAATGCGTACAATTCGTCATCGATGAGTTGACCATCAAACAGGCACCAGGTTTCGTCGACGCCGTCCCTCTCCTCGTCGCCGTTGAAGTCCGGCACTTGGCCGCCGTGAGCTGAGTAGCTGATGAAGAAGATATCGCCCGCATCGAGCTCTTGCGCTGCTCTTTCGATCTCGGCAGCCACATTCTCGCGCGTCGCGTTTGCTGTGAGCAGCAAGTTGGCATCATATCCTAGGCCACTTGCGATCTCGTACATATCTTGTGCGTCATACTCGCAAGCATTTAGTAGACCGGACCACCCGGCGTAGTGTGCAGGGTCCACGGCATTAAGCCCGATATGGAGCGACCTTCCAGTTGGACCGTCCATTGCTCTTGCGCTCTGGGGAGCGGCCCTCGAGGTTGGGACAACTGGGCGAACGCTACTCGTCTCTGTGGACGTCGCGGCGCGTGCCTTGTTGGCTCTGTAGTCGACAGCCCTCGTCTTCTGGGAAAGTTCTTCGATCACGGTCGAGAACTTGGTTGCTACCTTTCGGTAGCCGTCATTCGTCGGATGGAGCTCGTCATACCATTCATCCGCCGAGACTGTGTTCCGGCAATCGATGTAACGAAGTCTTGCCGATGACAGCTGCAGGAGGGCGAGCTTCTCGTTGAAGCGATCTATCATGATCCGCGCAATTGCCTGTTGGAGAGCGGGATCCGTGATACCCTTGGATTCCATGGGCTTGCCAAGCCAAGGACCATTTGCCGGTCTGGTGTAGTCATATCCGTGACAAATAATATGCACGTTCGGAAACTTTTGGGCGACTTGTCTGACTAATCTCGAGTAAATGCCGATCGCCTCATCCAAAATGACATCGAAGGATGGTCGCAGGTGCGCGGCTGGGGACTTTGCGGGATCGTAGTCGAATAGGTGAGCGGCGAGGTTGCCACCAGCGACGACATCGTTGCCGCCGCCGCTAAATAAGAATATCGAGGCACCGGTGTTAGCGATCGCCTCCATGTACTCGGCTTCGCGAAACATGTTCGACAACGTGTCACCAGCCGCGTCCAAGCTGAAAACGGCGTATTTCTGCATCAGACCGTCAATCACGTCTGAAAGCTTGAACGGATATTGGAACCAGCTATCGCCTTCGGAGACGAGGATCGGCCCTTGGTAGCTTCCTTCTCCAACTCGCGCGTTGTAGGCGACGTGCCTCCGTAGGCGCGCTATGAAGTTCGCGCTATTTAACAGCGCAGCACTGCGCGCGGTGCCTTCCGGGGTCGGCGGAATGCTGACGGTCTCGGGGTTTAGAGTAAGGACCGGGCTAAATGGGCCCGACCGCTCCTGATCGACGTCGAAGTAGCGGGCGAGTTCCTCGTCCGTTACTGATGGATCCGCCAGTCGCCTATTAAGTTCTTCAAGAGAGATTTTTCCATTAAAAGGCATGTCATTTCTCCTCTGGCTTTTCGCTAGGTTGATCGGAGAGATGCGGTCCAGAATTTGCGATAGCAGGTGGATCCTTGCACAACGTCGTTTTGCGTCAGGGACTGTCCACACGCGGACGGCTCCCTCACACGATGCGGATTCAGGAGAAGCTTGTATTCACGGGCGTCCAATTCTTGATGCACGGCCACATCCTTTTGTTCGGGCCTCAGTCTAAGTGTCCCGAGCGCTCGAAGCGGTTAGGCGTTGCTCTCCGTCCGGTAAGCCATGTCTTCAGAGCGTCCCGGAACTGCCGGAGGCGAGCTGGACGAGCAGGTGCGTAACCATTGCGTCGCGCTTGACGAGGCCCTTGGGGCGGCCTTCGCTGTCCAGTGCGACGAGCGTCCTGCGCGCCAACTCGTCTACTCTGCTGAGCGCCTGCGCGTTCGTCGCGTCGGCCGCGATTGCTTCCTTGGTGAAGCCCGGTAACTCGAGAAGCTTACTCGCATCAGGGGCATTGAGTGCGTCGCGGAAGTCTTGTGCTTGGCCATCCTGGGCGGAAAGAAAATTGATGACGGCTCGGCCATCGGCGGCCGCCAGAAATTTGCCCTCGGTGTCTGTCACCACCAGCGTGAGTTCCGGATCGAAGCTCGACAAGGCCTGCAAGTAAAGGAGGGTCGCGGAAGGATCATAGTAATTCTGCCTACCGAGATTCAGCACCAGTGCCACAGGCTTGCCCGGCGTCAGGGTGCGTGTGAATCCCTCGATCGCCGATATGCCGCCCTTCTCAATCGCCTGGAAGTCCTCGACGACGTCAGTCAGGGGCACGAGTCTGACTTCTGCTTTCGCAGCCTCTCGGAACTTTAGCGCCACACCCCCGGCTGAAAACTCGCTAATTGCCCCCGACGCCACACCCCAGACACCCAACGGAAGCAGCAGCAGAGCAATGAAGGTCGTACTCTCGCCGATCTGGAAACGCTTCAGAATCATGGCCAGCAGGATTGCAATCGGAATGCTGGCAATGGCATAAGCTATGGCGCTCACAGGTGCCCCCTTTAGCTCTCTCGCTGCACTGGCACTCTCCCCAGCATACCAGCTTAGCGCGTTCGTGCAGTTTTCGATGTTACGTGGGTAACGTATTCCGATGTGTCGCTTAGGTGCGACGAAAGAAAACCTCGGCGGTGTACCACTCTGGATGACAACTACTTGGCAGGCATATCGCTCGTGCGGGGCTGTCTATCGATGCCCTAACCGGGCGGGGAAGGCGCAAGGTTGCGTCGCTCTCGCGTCCATATCTGAACTGCAATCAATAGCTTGAGCATTATTCCTTCCTGTTAGCACTTTCGTGTTGCATTAGCAAATTGAAAATAATAATATGCTCACGAAAAAATTGAGTGGGGTTTCATCTAGGCAAGGAATAGCGGGGATTTTCACCAGAAAATCCAACGTGATGTATTGCGCATAATATTCTTATAAAAAGCTCGCCCTTGCGTTCCTTTAGACCCAGGGGACGATAGTCAACTTGATCTATAGTAACATTGATCGGGAGTGCCTTCCCGACCATTGGATACACTGTATCGATCCAAGAAGGGGTGGTTTCTGAGCGCAAGAGGCGGGAGTCGATCAGCGCGGTGGGTGCTTCGACCGCAATTGTTCGAAGGACGTTTTGCCGAGTCGGGGGAGGCACTGACACGTTTTGGCGGGCCTGAGATGAATGAAGGTCACGCCCAGTTCATCAAGCGGCACATAGCCAACACTGCGGCAATGACGGAAGTCCGTTTTTGGGGGCTGTCATGAGTGAGAACGAAAGCAGTGGGAAGGCGGCGAGAAGCAGGAGCGCTTCGAAGAACGCCGCCGGTAGGTCAGCAAAGGTGGCAGTGAATGAATGGAACGGCGCGTCGGGCGACACGCTTTTACTTGACCACCGCAACGTCGAGCGTGCGCTCATTACCGGCGAGCATGCCGGGGTGCTCGAGGATCATTTTGGCGAGGGTGCCTATGCGGAATTGAAGCAACTCGCGCGCGACGCCGCGCTGCGCTCGACGCGCGGCGGCACGCGAGTGTTGATCCTGCCCGGCATCATGGGGTCGAAGCTCGGCACAAAGCGGGATGTGATCTGGTTGGACCTCATCGACGTGGCGGCCGGACGACTTACCGAGCTCACGGTTGGAGCGCACGGCAACGCGCGCATCGAACCGCTTGGTGTCATTCTTCTCACGTATCTCAAGCTGAAATTCCGCCTGCAGATCGGTGGATTCGACGCAGATTTCTGGCCCTACGACTGGCGCGTCAGTGTCAGGCATTCGGCCAAGTTGCTTGCCGACAAGATCCAGTCGGAAACAGGGTCGGTTCATCTCGTAGCCCACAGCATGGGTGGTCTCGTGGCCCGCGCCTGCCTTGAGCACAAGCCTACCAAGCTCGGCCGCGTCATTACGTTGGGTACGCCACACTACGGCTCATTCTCACCGCTGCAGGCATTCCGCGGGGCGCATTCAGTCGTCCGGAAGCTTGCGTTCCTGGATATCCGCCATGATCAGAATGATCTCGCTGAGATCTTCGGAACGTTTCAGGGTTTGTCGGAGATGTTCCCGGTACCGGGCAAAGTGCCCCTCGACCTGTTTGACCTCTCAACGTGGCCAACAGGTGGACCTAGGCCCGAAGCCGCCCTGCTCGCCCGTGCGCGCGCCGTGCAAGCGGCGCTACCCAGCGGACGTGACAGTCCGAGGGGCATCATCCAGATCGTGGGCGTTAATCAAGAGACAGTGGTCGGCGCGAGCGTCGTGGGAAGCGAGTTCGTCTACACCATAGGCAATGACGGCGACGGCACCGTGCCGCTTGTTTGCGCTACTCTCGCGGATGCCGAGCGCACCTATTTCGTCGAGGAGGAGCACGGGGCTCTGCCCAATAACGCGAGTGTCGCACGGGCGATACAGAGTTTGATCGCGACGGGCCAAACTATTGAACTCACCGCCCAATTCCCACTGCGACGAGCCGCGGTGACCCGCAGCGTACGCGAGAGCGAACTCGGCGTTGACGTCTACGAGGGAAGGCCGGGCCGGCGGCTTAGCAAGCGCGAGGAACGGTCGCTGCTGGCAGAGTTCGCCGCGCCTCCTTCTGAGGCACTACTCAAAGGCGACGCTGGTCAGTTTGCCGACTTCAGCCGTACCACAGATGGAGTTGCATTTACCGACCGGCTGGTGATCAGCCGTCAGAGCCAGCGCTATCTCGATGTGACGTTAGCGCTCGGCAGTCTTACCGAGGTGGACGCAGACGCCTACGTGCTTGGCCTTTTTAAAAACGTAACGTTGGGGGGCGCTGCGCTCGCCGTTGACCATTTGCTCGACGGAGCCATTGCGCAGGCCGCCAGCCGGCGCATGTTCAACGGAAACGTTGGAGAGATCTCCGTGCTCCCGAAGGGACGGCGCCCCCTTCGCGCCAGTTTTGTTGCCTTCGCCGGGCTCGGACCGATCGACACGTTTGATGAGAGTACGCTCGAAACCGTCGGGGAGAATCTTGTCCGCACGTTCGTGACCGCTCATGTCGGGGAAGTCGCGACCGTGCTGATGGGCAGTGGATCGGGGATGATAGCAAGGAGCGGCCTGGCCTCGCTCCTCACTGGCTTCGTGCGGGGGCTGAACGACGCCGATCGCGAGCACGTTTTCCACCGCGTTACCATCTGCGAGAACGATCCGAAGCGCTACGCGCAGCTCACTCAGGATATGTATGCTCTTTGCGGTGGCACGCTGTTCGACGGCATACAGGTCACCCTGCGTACCCGGACACTGCCCTCTCCGCCGACGAGGGCGGTCGAGCCCCGGGGCGATAGACAGGGAACCGAGGCGATCTATCTGCTGGTGCGCCAGATGGCAGACGAGAACGACCAGCCAGCGCTCGCAGCTTCGGTGCTCACCAAAGGAGCGAAGGCGGCCATCCATCGCGGCTGGAAGCCGCTGGACGAGCAGGCGCTCGCCGCGCACCTCAACAAGGTGGTGAGCGGGGCCCCGTCCGCGGGCAAGATGCCGGAATTTGGAGCGCAGCTTGCCAACATCGTCCTGCCGGACACGATCGTGACCATTCTTGACCAGTTCCCGCGTGAGCATGTGGTAGTCGTCCATGACGCTGGCGCCTCACGCATTCCTTGGGAGGCGGTCTATGTAAATGGCCGTTCGCTCGCGCTAAGCGGTGGCATTAGCCATCGCTACGAGGCGGATAATCTTTCGGTGGCCAAATGGCTGGAAGAGCGTCAGCAGCGACCGACGTTGAAGGTCCTGCTGGTCATCAATCCGACCGAAGATTTGGCGGGGGCGGTCCACGAGGGCGACCGCGTTGAAAAGCTCCTGCGAGAGAAAGGTCAGGCGGAGGTCCGCCGGCTCGAAGGTGCTGCTGCAAGGCGTGCCGAGCTCCTTGACTGCTTCCAGTCCGGCGAGTTCGATGTCGTGCATTATGCGGGCCATGCATTTTTCGATCGTGCGGCACCCTCACGTAGCGGCATCCTGTGCGCGGACCGTGAAATCCTATCCGGCGCGGATCTCGCTGGATTGGGCAGCTTGCCAACCCTCGTATTCTTCAATGCCTGTGAGGCCGGCCGGATAAGGCGTACGGGACCGGACCCAGCGCCCGCGCCGGACCTGCTGCGTCGCAATGTTGGCTTCGCGGAGGCGTTCCTGCGGGGCGGCGTCGCCAACTTCATCGGCACCTATTGGCCTGTCGGCGATGCCTCCGCCGAAGCGTTTGCTCCGGCATTTTACGAAGGCGTGATGGGAGGACAGTCGCTGGCCGAGGCGCTCATGGCCTCACGCAAGGCCCTCGAGGCGGCTCAATACGGGGACTGGGCCGACTACATCCTTTACGGCAACCCAGATTTCGTACTGAAACGGAGCGGAACGACGTGAGCCCGGAGAGCCCATCGGGAGAATTGCAGCCGTTTGATCGCGACGACCAATATGAGGCTCTTGTGCAATCAATGCGTCGCGTTAAGCCGCTGGCCTTGGTCGGAGCTGGAGCGAGCATGGCGTCCGGTTATCCATCATGGGATCAGTTGCTGAAGCAACTCGGCGATGAATTGATGAGGGCTGGACCATATGTCGTGGCTCCTAAGCTCCCTGGTGTAGTGTTGGAACTGCAGGACCCCGCCTGGCAGGCGGAGGAGTTCTACAATTCGCTTGGCGCAAATCGCTTCAACGCGTTCATCCGCGAAGCCTTCGCCGAGCGAGAAGTGGCCGAGCCCCACCATCTGATCGCCCGGCTTGGTTTCCGACATATCCTGACCACAAATTTCGAGCCGTGCGCAGAAATAGCACTAAAGCTGGCTACGGGGCAGCCTCCCAAACGCGTTGATTGGACTAACCTCGATCAGGTGCAGGAATTTTTTGCAGATCTGACCGACCCAGGTGCCCCCTGTTCAGTGGTCTACCTGCACGGGCATGCAGGCGAACCAGACAATGTCGTGCTCACCGAGTCCGCTTACAGCCGGACCTATCTACGGGAAGAAAACCGGCGCCGACTGATCGCGCTCTTCATGACGCAGCCGGTGGTGTTCGTCGGCTTTTCGATGAACGACCCGGATCTGGCGCAGATCATGCGCGAGGTCCTGTTCAGCTTACCCAATCGGCCGGGCGGTACCGACCACGCCCTTGCAACGGCGGCGCCGCGAAATCGCGCTATGCGGCACTTCGCGCTGTTCGGTTACAGGACCTCGCCTGAACGGGACTTGATCCGCCGGCGCATGGAAGGAAAATTCGGATTGCAAACGGTGTTCTACCGCGTTTCGCCCACCGCCGACGGTAAGGCCTATTCACATGACAATGTGCTCGGCCTGCTTGAGGCCATTGCTGGAGATGTTGGACCCGGCACGAGCGAGGCGAAATCTGTGACGCGATCTGCGGTGGCGGAAGGCGCGGCGCCGTCGCTGCAGGTTCCGCTTGGAAGCGATCGCCTTACGGTCCTGAGCTCAATTACGTTGAAGGAGGAAATCTTCGATCTCGATCCCAACAAGGGTCTCTTCGGTGGCTACCCTGTCCGTGACGGATTTGAGCTGAAGGCCGCCAACATTAAGGCGAAGCCTCACTGGGTCGAGTTTGACCTCGTGGTTGAGGCAACTGTGCCAGAAGTGCTCCGTGGGACGGTGCAGTTTCACTTTCATCCGACCTTTTCGCCGATGACCACATCGGCGAGCGCTAGAGCCGGGCGGGCGCGCACGACCGTGCGGGCCGTTGGCGCCTTCACGGTCGGCGCCGAAGTGGAAAGCACCAAACTGGAGCTGGATCTAGCCGAAGATAGTCGATTTCCAGTGTGGTTTAGAGAGAGTTGAATCTGCGGGTGAGAAAGCCTAAAGCGCGCGTACGCAATGTAGGGGTGAGCCGCTACGACAAACGTTCTGAATTATTACTGCCTGCTGAGATTAGGTCCAGTATGTTTTAGGCAAATATTTCGAGATGGAGCAAGTCCGAGTCCATCCTCGTCGAGCGCGAGAATGATATCTCTGGCTGGAATGAGGTTACGCCCAATGCTCAAACTTCCGCATTCGTGCAAGCCTTTGATCGTCTTCGCAGTGGGCTGCGTCGCCTATGCATTGATCTTGGTAATTGGCTCTCCGCATTTTTCGCTGCTGACTGCAGTTTTGCTTTTCTTTTTGGCTGGCTTCTTTGCAGACTTGTTTACCGCGGTTTTTCACTTCGGATTTGACTATGTTTTTCCGTATTCGGCCCCGATTTTAGGTCCTATTGCGCGGGAATTCCGAGAGCATCATGAACATCCCACATTGGACCCATCAAACTATACGGAAAACCTGACGAAGGGAGCCTATGCGAGCCTCCCATTGGCTATAGTTGGAATGGCTATTGGCTGGCGTGATAACGACAGCTTAGGCGTATTCCTCGCAAGCGGTATCATAACTGGAATGAGTTTCTGGGCGCTGTTCTTTCATCAAATACATGCGTATGCCCACATGGGCTCCCACTTACACCCGGAGGAATTCAACGCACGGGTCGATGAAATCGCTCGACTGGCAGATCAACGAGAACAGATACGCCAATTTGATCAGTTGTTTAATACTTTGCCGATTCTGACCTGCCACGGGTAATTTCCTCCAGTTTGGATTAGAGTCCGGCCTATTGAAGGACGGACGCATGAAGAAGCAGAGATTTACGGAAGAGCAGATTATTGCGGTACTGAAGGAGCAGGAGGCTG